>Ga0233426_10001010_pt1 | contig 27325 bp, 25 predicted proteins | sample SI_118_April2016_6_FD_179875 | JGI IMG/M metagenome (GOLD analysis project Ga0233426, IMG submission 179875) | Seawater microbial communities from Saanich Inlet, British Columbia, Canada - SI_118_April2016_10_MG | ecosystem: Environmental > Aquatic > Marine > Inlet | place: Canada: British... | reverse complement strand
TTTTTCTGGGTAAGCCGTCATAAACCCCAAAGGGTGTTGTACCCAAGCTCTAGTGCAGCCTATCCTGTGAGTTTACAAACCGAGGCTAATACCATACAACTTAAAGAGACAGATATAGATTTTAATAACATGGGCCAGCCAGACATGACCTATGGCTGGACCAAACTCACCGGTGAGTTTTTGGCAAAAATTACGGCCAAACATTACGGGGTTAGTATTACTTGTATACGTCCATTTTCTGGCTATGGAGAAGACCAAGACTACTCCTACCCAACTCCTGCCATTGCTAGGCGCGCTGTTTTTAAAGAGGCTCCTTTTGAGGTCTGGGGCTCTGGCCATCAAGGACGTGATTTTGTTCACATAGATGATGTGCTAGATTGCATAGAAGTTGCCATGGAAAAAATCCATGATGGCAGGGCCATTAACATAGGTCAAGGAGTACTTACTTCTTTTAGAGAGCTTATTGCTCTGTTTTGTGAGTTTGCAGACTATAGTCCAGAGATAAAGCCCCTCTTAGACAAACCAGTTGGAGTACACAGCCGCTATTGTGATATGACCTGGGTTAAAGAAAATCTTGGTTGGGAGCCAAAGATAACAATCAAGGAAGGTATGAAGCGGGTGTATGACGCGGTAATACAAAGAGAAAAGCAATTAGGAAATCTATAAAAAACATGTCCAAAAAAAGATTAAAAATTCTTTTTGCAACCATACCCCAACCAAAAAATCGCTTTGTGAGTGATTTACAAGACGGCATTGGCAAGTATGCTGATGTAGTGCATGATTATGAAGCCTTTTGGAATTGTGATCAAGAATTTGATATTGTCCATATTCACGAGCCTGAATACCTGTCTTACGAGCTTGAGGGTTGTATGAATCATACAGATGTTATACCAAAAGACCTTTGGAGACGTCTTAAACAAAGTTTAGAATATTGGAAGACCCATTCAAAAATAGTCCACACAAGACATGTGCAAGAACCGCATGTAAGAGTTGATGATGAGTTTAAAAAACTTTATAAAACTGTATTTTCGTATTGCGACGCGGTAGCTCACTTTGCTAATTATAGTATTACTCAGTTTAAGGAGTTTTATCCTAATTTAAAAGGAGTGACACATTATGTTATTCCGCATCAAAATTACGCATCGTTACCTAATAATCTCACAAAAAAAGAAGCTCTAAATACATTAGACATTGATGCTAATGCCAAGGTGATGCTAGTGTTTGGAATGATAAAAGAACGAGAAAAGCATATAGTAAAAACTGCTTTTAAGGCCATACCTCACAAAAATAAAGTGCTGTTGGCTCCAGGTTGGAAAACCAAAAGACGACCTATTAAATGGATACGTTTGCGAGAATGGGTGTTTAAATATGAGCTTAAAAAGGCATTAAAAAATAATAAGTTTAGGACAAATTTAGGCTTCATAAAAGAGGAGGATGCACAAAATTATTGCAGTGCTGCAGACGTGTTACTAATACCTAGAATAGATGAGCTGAATTCTGGAAATATTACATTAGGTTTTACTTTTGGGTTGGTCGTTGTTGGCAGAGATGGAGGAGATATAGGTGAAGTTTTACACGAAACAGGTAACCCAACATTTAATCCCTTTGATCAAAAATCTGTTTCTGAGGCTGTTATGAGAGCTTTAGAACTGAATAATAATAATCATGGTCACAATAATAAGGATTTAGCAATTAAGAATTGGAGTATAGATAAAATAGCAGAAAAATATATGAACTTATATATGAGCTTGAAATCATGATACGCCAACAAAGAGCTTTTTATAAAAATGCATTTAATCTTGATGAAAATGGTCATGGAGGTGAAAAACGGTCATTTCAAATACATGATTTATTCTCTAAAAATTTAGAGCTAATTAATGTTAGAGAGCTTAAAAATGTATTTAATCCTTGGTATATAAGGTATTGGATTGGGTTCAAATTTTTATACCGTAATAAATTATTACTAAAACAAATTAAAAATTGCTCTTTAGTAGGTTTTAAGGTGTTAAATTTTATGTCTTGGATTAAATCAAATAAAGACATTGAACTATTTATTTGGGAGCCCAATTATAGTTATGACGATTATTTTATTCCGTTATTATGTAGAGCGTATGATGTTAAAATTATAGCATTACCCCATAATATTGAATCATTAGTTTTGCATAGAAAATCTGCTATATCAGGACGTATTAGCCCAAGTTGGTTTCATGAGGAGATAACTATTTTAAAATCGTGTGATGTGATTTTTACCATATCACTAGAAGATCAATGGCTATTGTCCTTATATGGTCTAACTGTTAATTATTTAGAGTATATGCCATCTGCAAATGTTATTCAACATTGTAAAACCATAAATAAAAAAAGACATAAAGCAAAAAGTAATGATTCGCTTTTAATGTTAGGCACAGCTCATAATACTCCTACTGCAGATGGAATGAGAGCGGTTATTGATTATGTAATAGAAAAAAAATTACAGTTTAACTTAATTATAGCAGGTTATGGGACTGAAGATTTAGTAAAAGAATATAAAGAACTTCCTTTAAATGTAAAAATCTTAGGCTCAGTTAATATTGATGATTTAAGTTCATTACTAGTCTCATGCAAAGCGCTACTAGTTTACCAAAAAAATGCAACAGGGGTCTTAACCAAATTACAAGAGTTTGTTTTAGCAGGGATACCAGTTATCGCTAATAATATCTCATTAAGGTCATTTCATAATATTAATGGATTACATAATATAAATTCATTAGAAGATTTAAATAATTTACAGTATCTAAAATTGGAGAGTCCAGCTAGAGATGATGAGGCTATAAGCAGAAGTTATAAAAAGCAGTTAGAGGCTATAGCATATTCTATATCTAATATTTGATTGAAGAAAATCGAATGATACTATATACGACCTTTTATGATGAATATAATAGCTTTAGAAAGCTAGAATTACTTCAATGTTTAGAGCATAATATTGCAAATCCTGCAATAAGGGAAATAGTAGTTTTTAATGAAGGATCATCTTTAGCACAGCTAGGATCAAAAAAAATTGTTGAAATTAAGATTGATAAACGCCCCACCTACCAAGATTTTATAAATTATATTAATACCAACTCAAACACAGATGATATTCATATCATCGCAAACACAGATATTTATTTTGATACAAACATAAAAGTTTTAAAGCATATAAATTTAAAAGATACTTGTTTGGCTTTATCTAGATGGGATGCCGCAGATACCATAAAACCAAGACTCTACAACCATAACGATAGCCAAGATGTTTGGGTTTTTAAAGGGCCAGTAAAGCCAGAATTAAAAGCCAATTTTCCTTTAGGTGTTCCACGCTGCGATAATAAATTACTATTTGTGTTGCAAGAAGCAGGTTACAAGGTTTTAAATCCTGCCTTTAGTATTAAAGTATTTCATATCCATAAAGGGCAGCACGCATTGGTATATACAGAAGGGGATAACATCTATAATTTAAAACCACCGTTTCGTTATTTGTACCCTCATAATTTATACGGGTTTTGTAAAACGCTTTATTTTAACTACAAGCACAAAGAGAAATTAGGGGCTTATTGTTACGACATTAAGAAAGTAAATTTTTGGTGGCCAGTGCGCTTACTTAGAAAAATACTAGAAGTACTCACAAGAAAAAAAATGTCTTTAATAGGGTATAACTAATGCAAACAGGAACAGAAGCATTTCATATAAAAATTGCTACGGTACCCAAAGGAATCATAAGGCCCCTTTGGTCCGTCATCATTCCTACCTATAACTGTGCAAACTATCTTAAAGAAACTCTGGCATCTGTTTTAGCACAAGATCCCGGAGAAGCAATAATGGAAATTATTGTTGTAGATGACCATTCGACCAAAGACGATCCAGAGGCAATTGTTAAAGAATTTGGAAACGGTAGGGTTCAGTTTTATAGGCAACCAAAAAATATAGGAAAAAGTTCTAATTATGCTTTTGGTATTAACCTGTCCAAAGGGCATTATATTCATTTATTACATGGTGATGATACTGTAGAACCAGGATTTTATAAGACAATAGCAAATTTATTTAAAGAGCATCCAAAAGCCTCAGCAGCATTTTGCCGCTCTAACTATATTAATGCCGATAATCATAAAATAGGTGAGACAGAATTACTCATTTCTAAATCTGGAATAATTAATAATTTTTTAGAACGTATTGCTGTTTGGCAACTAATACAGCCACCAAGTATTGTCTTTAAAAGAGAAGTTTATGAAACTTTAGGAGGCTATGATACCCGGCTAGAGTATATTGAAGACTGGGAGTTTTATGTAAGGGCAGCACTTAATTATGAATTTGTTTATAGTCCAGACAGTTTGGCTAATTACAGAGTTTTTCCAGAAAATTCTTCAAGCAAGTCTGCCAAAGAAGGTAAGCGTGTTAAAACTATTGAGCGAGTCCTATCTATTATTGATGCGTACTTGCCACAAAATATAAAAGCAAAGATTAAGATGCTAAGGCACAGAGCGGTATCTATTTATCTTTTAAATTATATTCCAAAGCTTATTAAAACTAAAGACACAAAGGGTTTTTTAGTATTTACCAAAGCTTTTTTTAAATATAATAGAAGCCCAAAATTGTTTGGGCGTTGGTTGCGTTTCATTTTTCAATATAAAAGATTTTTGACGCCTCAAAAATAATGCAATACTATCAAAAAATAGATGGACTCAGATGTATAGCGATAATTGCTGTTATGTTACATCACATTGCAGGTGTTTTTAGCACCTATATAGATTGGGGTTATTTTGGTGTAGACTTGTTTTTTGTTATTAGTGGTTTTTTGATTACCTCAATATTATTAAAAACAAAAGGCTCCTTTAAAACAATGTATATTAATTTTTTAGCAAGACGATCGCTACGTATTTTTCCGTTGTACTATTTTGCAATATTGATTTTTGTGATTATTGGGCATCCTGTGGTATTAGAGAACATAGGATACTTGCTCACCTATACATTCAATTATAGATATCCATTAATTACTCAGGCAAATCCTTTAGGTCATTTTTGGTCTCTGAGTGTAGAAGAGCAGTACTATTTATTTTGGCCTATTATAGTATTGGCATTGCGCCATCATATAAAAATATTAGTATTTGTTGCGCTTGCAATCATTACGTTTGCTTACTCCCAAATAGCTTTTAACATTATTCCGTCGATCAGCATATATAATTATGTTGGTCTGCCCGCGCGTATGGGGTCTTTGGGCTTAGGGTCTATAGGCGCTATGTTTTTTATGTTGCAGTCACAAATCTTGAAATATATCTTACATAATAAGCTTATAGAATACAGTATGTTTGCCCTATGGCTAGTAGCATTGGTGTTGTTAAAGCCTTTCTTGCTGGGATTAGCATCTGTTTTTATGGTTATGAAAGCGGCTGAAAATTCCTTTCATTTACAAGGTTTTAACTGGTTGCTAACCCATAAATTCACTTTATATATTGGTAAAATTTCTTATGGCCTATATGTGTACCATATTATAGTTATTTATTACATGACTCCTTATGTTTTTGATCCTATTTGGCATAGTATAAATTTTGAAGCGTTTGGGAAACTTAGTGTTTTACAATACCATTCTTGGTTAATTAAACTACCTCTTTATTTTAGTGTTACGATTATTTTGTCAGATCTTTCTTATCGTTATTTTGAAAAACCACTTTTAAAACTTAAAAGAAATTTCGTGTAAGTCATGGCATCTCAAAAACTTTTACTTGTCTGGGTATATCATCCTGCCGTTGGGCATTTGGTTGAAGCTTTGCAGGTGGCTGCAAATTATTACAATGCAGATCCAAAACTTGAAATACATCTTTTAATAAATTGTAAAACACCATATGTAATAGGAGCATATTGTGATTTTATATCTAAAGTGCATCCTGTGCAGGTACAACTAGATGGCTTCAATTTAACTTCTTTTAAAGATATTGAGCAATATGAGTTTGATTATGTGATTTTCCCAAAACGTTTTAAATACTCTCATCAAGATTTCCCTGAACCTCTTTTAAAGGCAAATCATTTTTTGCAAGATTATTTTAAACCAAAAATTTGGGGAGGGTATAATGACACGCCATCATTAGATGAAACGGCCTTACAAGAAAACCCATATAGCGGCTTTAAAATAAAAATACCTAAAGATAAAATAACCTATAATTTACCAGATGCGTCAGGTGCTCCCATATTTTCTGTAATGCTAAAAGGCGCTTCTAAACAAACAAAGTGGCCCTCACTCAAAACATGGAAGATTATTTTATTAAGTATCAAGAAGAAATATCCAGAGGCGCTTTTTTTAATTACTGGAGTTTTAGAGGCTCATGGAGATATACATAATAGCAACTCCCAACTTAAAAATAAAACAGACACTTTCATTACAAGTATTCCTGGGGCAATTAATTGTTATGATATAGGATTAGAAAATCAATTGTCAATAATTCAAAACTCAAACGTTTTTATAGCGCCACATACCGGTTTTGCATTTTTAGCACCTTGTTTGGGCACACCTTGGCTGGCATTATCTGGAGGAGAGTGGGCAGAACAAATGCCCGCACAAGTTCCTTTTTATAGCGTGTTGCCACGTTGTAATAAGTATCCTTGTAATGGCGGTGATATGAAGTTGAGTTGTAGGGCGCGTTTAAAATTTAAGCAGCCTATAAAATGTATGTCAAGTATAGATAGTAAATTTGATGATATTCTTCTTGGTATTGAAAAACTCTTGGATAGACATTATTCCTATGATGCTGCATTTGATGATTATCAAAATTCTGCAATTAGCAATAATGTGAATCTTAAAAAACTATGGCGTGTAGCTAAATATAATACAAAATGAAAAAATTATTTAAGTATGTTAAATCAATACATTATTATAGTATAGGAAAACAACTATTAAACGACAGAATCTATAGAGAGGGTATTAAAAAAAGTGAGTTAGAATATCTTAAAACACCCAATAGAACAGCTATAATAAATTATATAATCTCTGTTTTAAAGAGAGACACATTTTATTTAGAGATAGGTGTTAGGAATCCAGAAGATAATTTTAATAAAATTAAAGCAAAAAATAAATATAGTGTAGATCCTGGTTTAGAATTTAAAAGTAATCCAGTCGACTTTCAAATGACCAGCGATCTTTTTTTTGAAGAATTACGCCAAGGATTAATTTTAGATAAAGATGTAAAGTTTGATGTTATATTTATTGACGGCCTACATCTTGCCGATCAAGTTGATAAAGATATTATAAATGCCTTAGATTTTATAAAAGATGACGGGTTTATAGTTTTACACGATTGTAATCCACCAACAGAATGGCATGCAAGAGAAACTTTTAATTACCATTTTTCACCTGCTGGAGGTTATTGGAATGGGACCACTTGGAAGGCATTTATGAAATGGCGATTTAATGCTGACATACATTCGTGTTGTATCGATTCTGATTCTGGCGTTGGAATTTTATCCAAGAACCAATTAATAGGGAATTCCATAGTATCAAAGAATTTATTTTTTGAATTTTCTGAATTAGCAAATAACAGAAAAGAACATCTCAACCTTATAAGTTTTGATGATTTAAAAAAAATTTTCTCTTAAATCAAGATTCTTCAAATAATTAAAAATAGAATATCAACTAACAGAAAATAAAATAATGCCATTACCACCAATAGTTTCAATCCTAACCACCGTTTACAACCGCGAAAAATACATTGCAGCTTGTATAGATAGTGTTTTGGACTGCTCTTACCAAGATTGGGAACTTATTATTGTAGATGATGTTTCTAGTGATGGTTCTGTTTCTATAGCCCAGCGCTATGAGCAAAAGGATGCTCGTATCAAGGTATATGTTAATGAGAAAAACTTGGGTGATTACCCCAATCGCAACAAAGCTGCATCTTATGCTAAGGGCAAGTATATAAAGTACCTTGATGCCGATGATTTTATCTATCCTCACGGCCTAGAAATTATGGTCCAGACCATGGAGCAGTTTCCTGATGCCGCCCTGGGGATATCTCAAAAAGTAGCTGAGGATATAAAACCCTATCCTTTTGTAATGCAGCCCAAAGAAACCTTTACCCGTGAGTTTTTAATGCGAGGTGTTTTGGGTATTGGGCCAACAGCTACTATTATAAGGCGTGATGCTTTTGAGACATTAGGAGGTTTTACGGGCACTCGTTATATTGGCGACACAGAAATGTGGTATAAACTTGCCCTGGCCCACCCTGTGGTTAAAATGCAAGATGAACTTATTTTTTGGCGCCAGCATGATGACCAAGAAATCACCAAAGGACAGGAGAGTTTTTTTTATCTAGAAAACTCTTATTTGCATTGTATTAAAACATTAAATAATCCTAAAATACCATTAAGTCCTAAAGAAATAAAATTAGCAAAAAAAAATATTCACAAACGTTTTGCTAAAAATATTTTTCGCTTGGTGTTAATTAATAAAAAACCAAAAAAAGCCTATCAAATTATGAAAGCAACTGGTTTTTCAGTTATTAAATTATTAAAAGCGTTTGGATGATAGCATATATTAAACACATTTAAAAAATGAAATATATTGGACCAGCCTGAGAAAGTAAGTGTCATTATAGCCCTCTATAATGCTGAAAAATTCATACTAGATACATTGTTTTCCGTTACTAATCAAACTTGGAAAAACATCGAGATTATTGTTGTAAATGATGGATCTAAAGATGCTAGCAGAGAAGTGGTAGAAAGACTCAATATTTCAAATCTAAACTTTTATAATAGAAAAAATGCAGGGCAATGCGCATCCTCTAATTTTGGATTAAGTAAATCTTCCGGTGAGTTAATTAAGTTTTTAGATGCCGATGATATACTAGCTCATGATTGTATTGAGAAAATGGTTTTAAAGTGGAGAGAGAATCCAAACCGCTTAGTTTTTGGACAGTGGCATTACTTTGTGAATGATGTAAGTCATGTAAAACTATATAATTCTGTAGTTTATAAAGATTATGACAGTGCATTAAATTGGTATGTAGATGTACTCGAAAATGCTGGTGCTATGTTGGCGGGTTGGATGTGGTTAATACCACGTTCAATACTTAAAAAAGCTGGTGGTTGGGATGAGCGGTTACATTTAATGAATGACTTTGAGTTTTCTACGAGACTAATTTTAAATTCAGATGGTATTGGTTTTGCTAAAGATGCCCTTCACTATTACAGAAAAGGTCTTGAAAATGCTATGACTTCGTCAATGAATGAAAAAATAGCCTTATCTATTTATACAGGAGTTAAAAAAGCTCAAGAGAATATACTGTTAGCTGAAAATTCACCACGTATGCGTTTAGCATTTGCAAATCAATTTCAGAAATGGGTATATCATTTTTATCCAAATCATTTAAATATCACATTGAAAATGGAAAAAATTATTCATGAGCTAGGCGGTAGTATCCTAAGTCCAAATGGCGGGAGAATATTCACTATTTTAAACTTTGTTTTGCCATGGAAGTGGGTAATGCAAATTCAGAATTGTTTACACAAGACGATCTGGAAACCAATATTAAAATGGAAACACAAATTGAAATTAAAACAACAGTTTGATTTATAATCTAAATTAACATGAAAGATCTTAAGGTTCTTTTTGTATACAACAGCTCGCCAATGCCCAAGGCAAGGTTAAAAACCTTATTTGCCTGGAAAGCACTTTCTCAAGAGGTTAAGGTGCTATTTGCTTATCCAAAAAATCATAAAAGATCTATTGTAGATAAAGTTTTACGCAAAATAAAGTTGCCAAGAGATGCAAACAACATCAATAAAAGTATAAAGCAAGCTTGCATCAGTTTTAAACCAGAGATCGTTTTTATTGTAAAAGGAGTAACTATAAAGCCAAGTACTTTAAAATTTATAAAGGCAAAAGGCATTAAATCTATTTCTTGGTCTAACGATGATATGTACGGATGGCATAACCGCTCTTTATGGTACACTTTGGGATTAAAACACTATGATTTGGTGGTAACCCAAAAATCTTACAATTGCAATCAAGATGAGTTACCATCTTTAGGGGCAAAGACGTTTTTTCAAAACAAAGCCTTTGAGCCCAAAGTGCACTATCCAGTTAAAAGTTGTGATACATATACCTGTGTGCATGATGTTGTATTTGTGGGCGCTATGGAAGAGGATCGTCTCGCTCAACTTATTTATTTAGCTCAAAATGACATCAAGGTGCATATATATGGCTGGGTTAAAGATGTTAAAAACCAAATACACCCAAATTTAATATTTCATAACCGGTTTTTATTTGAAGAAGAATTTTCAGCAGCCTTAGGGTGCTCCAAAATTGCGCTTAATTTCTTAAGAAAAATAAACCGTGATCTGCAAACTTCCAGAAGTGTGGAAATTCCAGCCGGAAAAGGCTTTATGCTTGCAGAGCGCACCGATGAGCACATGCAGTTATTTGAAGAGGGTAAAGAAGCCGAATTTTTCTCCTCTAAAGAGGAACTTTTACAAAAAGTACAATATTACCTGCAACACGACACAGAGAGATTAGCCATCGCAAAGGCTGGTTATGATAGGTGTTTTAAAGATAATTACACCTTTGAAAACAGAATGCAGGGTATTTTAAATAAAGTATTTGATGTCTAAGAAACCTATTAAGCATATTACAATTTTAATATATGCACATCCAGAGTTGTATCCACCAACGCTCTCTGCCATTGAAGAGCTATCTCAAATAGCAGATACAATAGATGTTGTTACTCGCAACATGCTAGCCTCTAAATGGGAGTATCCAAAAAATGTAAGGGTTAATTATATTAATAAGAAAAAGTATGTTGGCTTTGGTATAGAAAAGGTTTCATTTGGTTTAAAAATAATTCATTTTTTAAAATTTGTAATGATGAGTCATAGGCTCATTAAAAAAAACAAATCAAAAATAGTATTAGCCTATGATGCAATACCTTTGTATGTGGCGCACCTTTTAAAAGCAACCCTTAAAAAGCAAGATTCACTTCTATGGTATCATAATCATGACGTTACAGATCTAAGCAAGGCAAACTATTTTTCTATCATGTCTATAGCATCACGCAAGCAAGATAGCGCAATACAAAATATTGGCATGTTCTCTTTGCCATCAAAAGAGCGGTTAGTATATTTTAAAAACATTCCTAAAGAAATTAACCCTATCATAATTCCTAATTACCCACTTAAAAAGGTTTATTCTAAACACATTAAAAAAGAAATAAAAACTACTTCCAGATTAAAGCTAGTTTATCAAGGCTCAATTGGCAAAGGTCACGGCCTAGAAAGCATTATAAAAATATTAAATCAACCTATTAATAATAAATCATTAGAGCTTCATCTTGTTGGAAAAATTAGGGCGCCATACCTTCAGCAGTTAAATGCTTTAGCCAAACAAAACGGTGTGTTAGACCACTTTGAGTACCATGGTATGAAGCCTTTTACACAATTACCAGCATTTCTGTCTGGCTTTGATGTTGGTATTGCAATACATAAGCCATACAATATTACCTATGCAACAGGGGGGTCTGCCTCAAATAAAATTTATGAATATGCTGCTGTAGGTTTGCCTGTTTTACTATTTGATAACGAGCATTACAGATTTTATCTTGGAGATAATAATTGGTCTTTTTTCACAGATTTAACCCATGACTCATTAATAAAAACAATAAAAAATATAAATATTAATTGGCCTAATGCATCAAAAGCTGCCCAACAAGACTTTATTAAAAAATATAACTTTGAAACATGTTTTAAAAAGCTAAAGCATACCTTAGATCAAAAATTATAGCGTATCTCATTCTATTTTGTTACCCCTAAAACATATTAAAAACATAAAATAATACATGGATTTCTGGACCACTATAGGGGTTATACTTACAGGCTTAATAGCATTACGCTTCATCTCCCAATTGGGTAAAGGCTTGCCTATACTAGAGCTCATGCTTTTTATTGCCGCTGCCCAGTGGATTATTGGCCCCCTCATAGAGTATAACAACCCAATTTCCCACTATAAATATTTCATGTATGTAGACCAACAGCGGTATATGAGCTATGTGGTGCCGGCTTTTGGAGCCTTTGCGCTGGCCGTATTATTAGGTATTCGTTCTTTAAAAGACAGCACTATACCCTTAGATAAATTAAAACATTTTAAAGACTATGGTGTTACTATTTTTTTAATTGGAGTGTTTTTTGATCTTATAGGTAGTAGCCTGCCAGCAGGTCTTGCTTTTTTTGCATTTATTATATCTAATTTTAAATTTGCGGGCGCTATTATACTTTTCTTCTCTGATGATCAAAGACTCAAGCCAATTTTTTACGCATCATTAGTGTTTTTACTTTTTAGGGCTATACAAAGCACTATGTTTCATGATTTTATTTTATGGACCGCCTTTTTTTATATGTTTTGGGCCTTACAATTTAAACCAAGCAGGCAAAAAATTGTTGCAACCCTATTGTTAGGAGCCTTGTCTTTAACCACACTTCAAACCATGAAATACGCCTACCGCCAACAGGTTTGGAATGGCTACTCATCAAGTAAAATAGAACTCTTTACAGGCTTAGTTGTAGATGCTATTTTATTAGACGGCGCAGACCAAGAGCAGCTCGATGGAGAGCTTAACAACGTGCGTCTTAATCAAGGTTGGATTATTAGCGCCATACTAGATGAGGTGCCAGAGAAACAACCCTTTTTTGAGGGTGAAACTATTAAAGATGCTATTGGCGCCGCTGTATTACCTCGTTTTTTAAACCCAAATAAAAAGACCGCTGGAGGGCAAGAAAATTTTAGAAAATTTACAGGTCTTGAGCTTGGAGAAGGCACCTCCATGGGTATTAGTATTGTAGGGGAGGCCTACGGAAATTTTAATAGATTTGGAGGGATTATCTTTATGGGTATTTGGGGCTATTTTTTGGCCATGTACTGGCGGTTTTTATTTAAAGGGCTCCAAAATAATGTACTACTTTTAGCATTTTTGCCCATTGTGTTTCTTCAAGTAATTAAGGCAGAAACAGAGCTAGTAGTGGTACTCAACCACTTAATAAAAGCAACCATTGTGGTGTATCTATTTTTTTGGGCAGCAAAAGCCTTTTTAAACTGGAATTTTAAAGATGACTAAAACCATCCACTACATAACGCGCAAACGTTTGCCTTCTTATAACAGCATAGAGGAGCTGTTTTTGGCCATTAGCGCTAGGGTAAAAAACACCTATGCAACACAGTGGGTAGCGCTAAGGTATACTGGGGCATCTCCTATAGATCTTTTAAAAAACATATGGTCTGTAAAGACAGATCCTGCCAATATATATCACATCACTGGAGATGTGCACTACATGGCCTTAGCTTACAGAAAACGTGCTATACTTACGGTACATGATGTAGATTCTGCTTTTACAGGATCTTTTATAAAGAGGATGTATGTCAGGCTATTTTGGTTTTGGCTCCCTGCACTTTTTGTAAAAAAAATCACCGTAATATCTGAGTTTACAAAACAGCAATTAACAGCAATTATACCCTCTTTTGCCCACAAAATAACCGTGGTGTATAACCCTGTAAACCCAAAAATCCAGCCCCATATTAAAGATTTTAATGTGATCCCTACTATTTTATTACTTGGTACAAAATCTAATAAAAACCTAGAGCGGTCCTTGCAAGCAATTAAAGATATTCCTTGCAAAGTAGTTATTGTTGGGGAGCTTAGTGCTACACAAATCCGCTTGCTAACATCTTTAAAAATATCTTACACTCACAAACAAAACATTTCTTTTGATGCTATTGTAACTTGTTACAAGCAGGCAGATATTGTATGTTTCCCATCACTCTATGAAGGATTTGGCATGCCTATAATTGAGGCCCAAGCCACAGGTAGGGTAGTGTTAAGCTCCAATATTGGCGCCATGAAAGAAATAGCCGGAACAGGGGCACACCTAGTAGATCCGTACAGCGTTGCTGCTATAACAGAGGGTCTTTTAAAAATTATAAAAGACCCTTTCTATAGAGAGAGACTTATTGCAAATGGGTTTACAAACGCCGCTAAGTATAGTATAGACAATACAGTAAGCAGTTACATGAGTCTTTATAATGAGTTTTAAAAATCATTTCTTTTTTGAAAACTAAAAAAAACATATTAATTACCATAGATTGGTTTTTGCCAGGCACAGATTCTGGGGGCCCCGTACGCTCTTGCGCAAATATTATTGCCCATCTCTCCCAAGATTTTATTTTTTATGTAATTACCAGAGATACAGATTATTGCGCTAGCCATCCTTACACCTCAATTGAGTCCAACGCTTGGAATACCTTAGAAAACGGCGCAAAGGTTTATTATTGCAGCAGTGATAGGGTTGCCAATACACATCTTACAAAGCTTTTTAAAGAAAAAACCTTTGATACCATATACATAAATGGTGTTTATAGTTGGTACTTCTCAATACTGCCACTGCTTGTTTTTAAAAACCACCCCAGAGTTATAGTTGCCTCCAGGGGGATGCTTAATCCCCAGGCATTTTCTGTAAAACCACTTAAAAAAAGAGTTTATTTAACCTTAGCTAAAACCCTTGGCTTATATAATAAGGTGCACTTTCATGCCACCAACACCCAAGAAAAAGAGCACGTTTTACATTTGCTTGGTAAAAATACCTCTGTAAAAGTAGCGCCCAATATGCCCAGGGTACTAAAGGCCGCCTTTACAGAGAGAACTAAAAGCTCGGTGCCTAGTTTTATAAATTTGGCAAGAATATCTCCAGAAAAAGGCACCTTAAAAATGTTAGAAGCCTTTTTAAGGATAAAGACACCTGTAACGCTAGATTTATACGGCCCTGTTTATGACCAGTCCTATTGGGATACTTGCCTGTCTGTGATACAAAAGTTGCCTTCTTGGGTAAAAGTTACCTATAAAGGTATTGCAAATAGCCAAGAGGTGCCCGAGCTATTAAAAGCCTACGATTTTTTTATCATGCTCTCTGAGGGAGAAAATTTCGGCCATGCTATTTTGGAGGCTTTTTCAGCTGGAGTACCTGTTATCATATCTAATAAAACACCTTGGTCTGGTTTACAAGAAAAAAACACAGGCTGGGATATAGATACCAATAACACTAATTTGCTAGATCAAGTTTTAAACCAGGCTTGTGATATGTCATCAAAAGAGTATACGCAAATGTCAAAAACTGCGTATAATTTTGCAAATCAATTTGTGAATGACACACAGCTTTTAAAAAGCAATAGGTCTTTGTTTGATGAGTTTGCTACTTAGATATATAGTTTACAGAAATATAAAATAAACAATAGTTTCCTGTTTATGTTTTTATGGTAAACAATGGTGTACCATATTTTTTATACTATAAAGATTCATTTTACAACTAATAAAATCCATTTTAGCGACGATATTGATATATCGTTTTTTTATGAGATATATTTAGGAACCCTTAAGCCTACTTGTTTTTTTTGATTTGATTAAAAATCACCCTAAAACAAACAAAAAAAAGTCCGTTACTGATGTATCGGATTTTTTTTTGATACTGATTAACAGTTGCTTATGATAAAAATAGTGTTCACATTTAATGCTGTCTATCTTTTTTTTGTAAAAACAAACAAAAAGCTACAAGTGCTTTTTTGTTGCAAATGTGTTGTAAGTATTTTATGATATTTTACCATGAAATGCTGAAATTATTCCTAAATTAATTTCGAATGCAGTGTGATTTATCCTCATATAATAATGATTGGTATGTGCCAGGCTCTAAACTTAAAATAGCATTTTGGTTTTTAATTAATGCTTGTTTTTTTAAAGGTTCCTGGAACATATCTTCAAATGTTAAAATATTTTGGCTGCGTGTGTTTGGAGCCACACTGGGAAAAGGCATTGTTATAAGGCCAGCAGTAAACATAAAATACCCTTGGAAATTAAACATTGGCAATCATTGCTGGATTGGAGAAGGGGTTTGGATAGACAACCTTGATCAGGTAACTCTGGAGGATAATGTGTGTATATCGCAAGGTGCTTATTTGTTGTGCGGAAATCACAACTATAAAAGCAGCAGTTTTGATTTAATGACAGCCCCAATTTATTTACAACAGGCTAGCTGGATTGGAGCAAAAGCAATTGTTGGCCCTGGAGTAACATCAGGGAGTCATGCTGTTTTATCCCTAGGGGCTGTGGCAACCAAAGATTTAGAAGCATATACTGTATATGGTGGTAATCCCGCTATTGCAATTCATAAACGTGAAATTTTATAATAATTTGAAAATATCTATAATAACAGCATCGCTCAATAATTTTAAGACCATAGATGGGTGCGTTTCTTCTTTAGTCAATCAAACCTATAGTGATATTGAGCACATCATTATTGATGGTGACTCCCATGATGGATCTAAAGGGTACCTAGAACAATATGCAAAATTAAGGGCTAATGTTACCTATCATTCTGAGCCAGATTTGGGTATTTACCATGCATTGAACAAAGGTGTTGCAATGGCCACTGGCGATATCATTGGGTTTTTACACGCAGATGACCAATTCTCTTCTAGCAATGCTATCCAGTCTATTGTAGATCAATTTAAGTTGAGTAATGCATATGGTGTATACGGAGATTTAGAATATGTGAGCCAGAATGATATTTCAAAAGTGATTAGATATTGGAAATGTAAGCCATTTCAGGACACTCTCCTTTCAAAGGGATGGATGCCTGCTCACCCCACACTATACCTCAAAAAAGAGCTGTATGATACTTACGGAAATTTCAACACAAACTACAATATCGCTGCAGATTATGAATTTATATTACGTCTTTTTAAACAAAAAGAATTAACGTTTTCTTATTTGCCAAACACACTGGTTAAAATGCGCCTTGGTGGCACTAGTAATGCTAGTATGAGAAATATTTTGAAAAAGACCAGAGAAGATTACAAAGCCTTAAGGTTACATAAAGTTCCAAACTCTTTGTGGGTACTTGCTTTAAAAAACGCCTCTAAATTTAAGCAGTTTGATAATTTAGTATATAATTTTTTCTTCTAAAAAATCAGTGTTCATGAAACATACCATTAAGATACAACAATACTTAAGCGTGCTAATACCCAAAATTAGTTTTGGTATTTTGGTGCTTTGTAGTGTTTCATGCGCTACAAAAAAACAAATTTTATACCTACAAGATATAGACACCTATAATAATACAAAAGTAGTTACCCCTCAAAACACCATTCAGCACAATGATATTCTAAGTGTTGTAGTTAGCTCTAGTATTATAGAAACTGCTGAGCCTTATAATAAAACAAGCGCCTTATCTGGGAGCACAAGTATGGGCCAAAATCAAAATTATCAAAGCCAGGGCTATTTGGTTTCTAATGATTTAGAAATTAAATTACCCATTCTAGGCAATGTGTCTGTAGCCAACAAAACAATAAAGGAGCTAGAAACCGCTATCGAGAATTTATTAGTATCTGGAGAGCATCTTAATGAACCTACGGTAATGGTAAGTCTTTTAAACGCAAAGTTTACTACCCTTGGAGAAATGGGCACTGGAACCCATTATTTCTCTGAAAATAATTTAACCATATTACAGGCCATTGGTATGGCTGGTGATTTAAACATAAACGGCCTGAGGGATGATATCATTATCATAAGAGAAATTGATGGCCAGCGCACTGTAGCACATCTAGACCTTACAGCTGCTACTCTTTTTGATAGTCCTTACTATTTTATAAAGCCCAATGACTTAATTTATGTAAAACCCAATGATGTGAGAGTACGATCTGCTGGTTTTATAACAGGACCTACCGCGCTTATAGGTTTTGGTACCTTGATACTCACAACAATATTATTACTCACGCCATAAATGGAAAATAAAAAACTTGCCTCCTACCAACAAAACCAAAACCGAGGTCAGAAAATAAAGTTAGAGATCACCAAATATATAAGGTATTGGCCTTCTATATTAGGTGTTTTGTTTATTTCATTAAGTGTGGTGTTTGTGCAGTTGCGGTACACCAAAAAAATGTATCAATCTAATGCCAAGATTAGAATTTTAAGTAATTCTAAAGGGCTAGAACTTCCAGAGGCTGGATTTATTTTTAGTAAGCCGAATATCAATCTAGAAAATAATATTGAAATTATTAAATCCTCTAAAATTTGGGAGGAACTGGTAGTAGATTTAAATTTAGTCACCTCTTTTTATCAGTACGGGAGTGTGCTTCTTACTGAAGTTTCTCAAATACCTTTTGAATACACCTTAAATACTCCACTTTCTGAAATTGAATATTCTCAAACCTATACTGTTAAGATTGAATCTGATGGTGTGTCTATATCTAGAGGAGAAAACACAAAACCGCAGTTATTTCCTGACTACAATACCCTTGTACAAGAGCATGACCTACCCTTTGAACTTAGCCCATATAACCTGCCATCTCTCAAAGAATTAAAAGGCACATCCTACAGCATTACCATAGATCCAGTTTCTGTTATTGCAAATAGGTTTAGAGGAGCTTTTAGCGTCTCTGTGGTTGGAAAAAATAGTGATTTACTCCAACTGAGTTTTAGGGGAGAAATAAAGAGTAAATCAGAGAAAATACTCAATAGATTAATTGAGTTATTTGAAATTGATGGTATTAAACTCAGGCAACAAATCTCAAAACAAACCATAGATTTTATTGAAGAGCGGTTTATTGTACTTGCAAACGAGTTAGATTCTATTGAGACGGGGATAAAAAACTACAGTATCTCTAATAATATGATAAACCTAGGGGCTAAAACATCCGCAGATGTAGCTAAGTTTAATGCCTCTGAAGCTGCTATGGTAAAATTAGAAGCTCAACGTATAGCCTTAGAATTTATAAAACAAAAAATCCAAGCTCCTCTAGAGAATCTAGAAGTGCTTCCAAATTTTATAGATGACAAGACCCTTAGCATAAATACCCAAATTTCTGCCTTTAATGTGTTGGTACAAAAATTAGAGGTGCTTAAAACAAGCGCAGGAGCTAGCAATCCACAATATAAAATACTCCTTAAAGAGTTGCAAGATCTAAGACAAAGCCTTCAAGTTTCATTAGAGGTTTTTGAGTTGCAACTTAACAACAGATATATAGCTCTTCTAGCTAAGAACAAAAGCTATAATAATGCTCTGCTAGAGATCCCCGAGAAACAGAAATATATAAGGAATATTGAGAGACAAAAAATGATCAAGGAAACCCTGTATTTATTTTTGCTTGAAAGACTTGAGGAGGCCTCTATTAATAATGCTATTACCGAGACATCTATGCAAGTTGTTGAATATGCGAGTTCATATTGGGAGCCTATTTCTCTTAATGCTAAAGATTCTTATACCAAAGCGGTGCTTTATGGACTTGCACTGCCTTTAATTATTATCTATTTAATTTTATTTTTTGACACTAAGGTAAAGTCTGTACATGATGTTAAAACAGCTTTGGATACAGTGCCCAATCTTGGGGAGTTGCCAATGATTAAAAAAGATTTTATATTAAGTAGAAAAGATGATAATTCTGCGCTTTCTGAGGCTTTTAGAATTTTAAGTTCAAATCTTAATTTTGTGGTACCCATTCAGCAAACTAAACAAGCGCATGTAATTGTAAGCACCTCCACTATTAAGGGAGAAGGGAAGACCTTTACAAGTATTAATCTTGCTTTTGTTGAAGCTAATTTAGGAAAAAGAGTTTTATTGGTTGGTGCAGATTTAAGAAACCCACAAATACATAAGTCTATAGATGCAATCCACAATGACACAGGGCTTACAAACCTATTACATGATACAGATGTTGTATGGAGAGATTTAATACAAAAAATAGATGGTTTTGACACCTTAGATATCATACCTGCAGGACCTGTACCTCCAAATGCGCCGCAACTCCTTAGCAACGGAAGGCTTCAGCTGTTTATAGAACAAGCAAAGCAAGACTATGATTTAATTATCATAGATTCTGCACCAACATTGCTGGTTACAGATACCTTTTTGGTAACTCCCCTTTCAGATTTAACCATATTTGTTGTACGGTATGGTTACACAGATAAAGCCTTGCTTAATTTTATTAAGGATATAGATCAAGCAGGCAAAATAAAAAACATTGTTACTGTGCTTAATGGTATCAGTAGAAATAACACCTACGGTTATGGGTACAACTATAGTTATAATAATTACGGCTATAGTTATGGCTATAAAAATAGCAATTAACTTTCTTAATTTATAAGCTTAAAAAAGCCCTCTTGATTTTTCAAGAGGGCTTTTTAGTACATGATATTTTAAATACATTACTCGTTTTCAGGAATACCATTTTTACCCTTTCTCGGGGCAAATGACGTGTGTAGTATTTTCCAACCGTCTTCTGTGTTGGTCCAGGTAGAAGATGCTCTTGTAGCGTACTCAACATTTTGGTTTGTTTTGGTTATTGTGTATTGTCCATCTGCAACAAATGTGACAACTGCTGTTTTCATGTCTGGTGAGAAGTAAGTCTGCATATCAGAGAGTGTGAAAAAAGCCCATGTAATGGCCGAATTTTTAGTTACATCTTTCTCTGTATAGATATAAAAAGGATTTAAATTAGAATCTCCAGTAGATACGATAATTTCTGGATGTTCAAACATTTTATACCCCTGGTAATCTCCATCCAATATTGCTTTTTGCATATCTTTTTGCATTTGCTGAATCTTCTTGGTAGTTTCTTGAGCTACTGTCTTGGCGTAGTATAATTGTAATTTAGGGCTGTATGGGGAGGCAAACGTGCCATAGTCATAGGCCTTTAGTTGGTTTTTAAGTGCATTTTCATAATCTCCCGCTGCGGCGTAATGTTCAGCCATAGAATCATATGAGTTTGGTCCATCATGCATTTTTTGAGACATACTTACGTACTCCATTGCTTTAGCAGTGTCTTTTTCCCCATATGCACCATTGGTATAACCGTAAGAAATCATGTTGTATGCAGAAGCTGCATTTTCAGGAAACTTTTCAGCAAAGACCTTGAAGGTATTAAAGTCTTGCATTGAGGTTGATAAAAAATTAAGTAATGCGCTCTCTGGATACTTGCTTGCAAGGGTATTTTCAAGTGCTGCTTTTTCTTCTTTGTTAGCGCTCATGATATCATACCAGCCTCTTTCTTCTGGTGTTAGTGATTGTGTCTCGATAGCATCAAGTTTTGCCATTCTACTTCCCCATTTTTGGTTTCCGCTGCTAATGTAGGCCAAGGTTAGTTTAGCACATCCACAATCTTTATCTAATATTAGAGCAGCATTAGCAGCACCAAATGCAGCCATATACTCTAAATTCATAACATACTCTATTGCTTGATTTGCAACAAGTGCTGCGTTTTTATCACATGAGGTCTTTTCAATCCATTGCGCGTTTACTATCAAAGTAAAGCATAGCGCTGTAAGTGTTAAAAGTGTTTTCATAAAATTAGTTGTTTATATTAAATATAAATATATGTAAATTTTTAAAATATTACTTGTATATTAGCACTAATATTGAGAAGTATTTTTTTTTCCAAAAAACACATATTTATTATGTCAAAAAAATATTGATATATATTTAGTTAAAATATCTTAATATTTGCGTTATTTTTTATTTATAACTAAAATTAAGTTAATTTTGCATAAAATTATTACGATTAATGTCAATAATTTAAAAAACCATGGAGTATCCTCTTCTTACTTGTGCGATTGCACGCTCTACAAAGGTTTTAGGAGACAGCTGGTCTTTGCTTATTATGAGAGATATGCTCTGTCACAAACACTCTAAGTTTAAAGACTTTAAAGCATCCAAGGAAAAAATCGCTTCTAATATTCTCACAAATAGATTAAAATCATTGTTAGAAATGGGTCTTATTGAAAAACTAGATCCTGAAGGCACCAAAAAAAGTACAACTTACATCGCAACCCCTAAGGGTATGGATTCATTACCCATTATATGTCAAATGTATTTATTCTCTATAGACTCTATAGATGAAACTTTACTAGACGACATGCAAAAAAATATAAAGAAACAAATTAAGTGTGATGTTACTCTTTTTCAACAAACAAAAATATCAGAATACAAGATTTTTGTTGAAGACTTAAGAGAGAAACTTAAACTTTCTAAATTGGCTCTAAAAAAGTAAATTAATCAAATCACCTTTTTACTTATTTATTGGTCTTGAAGTTAAAAGGAACTCGCATGTTAATCTCACGAGCTTTGCCACCCATCATACCTGGAGTTAATTGAGGTATCTTTAAAATATTTGTTTTTGCTGCCTCTTGTAAGCCTTTGTTACCACCAGTGACACCGGTAATCTCAACAAAACCCTTTGTATTTATTTTAAAACTTACAACCACGCGTCCTTGAATATTTTTTTCGTACTCTAAAGTAGGGTACTTGAAATTACTCATGATATGCTTTGATAATTGCTGGTTGAAACATGCATCTATCTCTTCAATACTGCCACTGCACCCTGGCCAAACAGGAGGTATTTCTTTCATGGTGAGTTTGTTCTTTTTCAAATCTCCCCATTTTTCTTGTGCCAATGTAGTACAAGCACTAAAAATCAATACCAGCAATAATAATTTTTTCATGCGTTTATTAAGTTTAGTATTAAATAGCAACAGCTCCTTTTATGTGTGGATGTGGGTTGTAGTCTTCTAATGTAAAGTCTTCGAATTTAAAATCAAAAATTGTTTTCACATTAGGGTTAAGTATCATTTTTGGCAACGCTCTTGGCTCTCTTGATAGTTGAAGTTCTATTTGCTCCATGTGGTTGTTGTAGATATGTGCATCTCCAAAAGTATGGATAAAATCACCCACTTGGTAACCACATACTTGTGCCATCATCATGGTGAATAATGCATAAGAAGCAATGTTAAAAGGCACCCCTAGAAAGATATCTGCACTGCGTTGGTAGAGTTGGCAAGATAGCTTGCCATCTGCTACATAAAATTGAAAAAAAGCATGGCAAGGTGGCAAGGCTGCTTTTCCATTAGCAACATTTTCAGAAAAAGTTTTAGAGCTATCTGGCATCACACTCGGGTTCCAGGCACTTACCAGCATTCTTCTGCTGTCTGGATTTGTTTTTAGAGTGTTTATAATCTCACTAATTTGATCTACCTCTTCACTGTTCCAATTGCGCCATTGGTGGCCGTAAACAGGGCCTAAATCTCCTTTTTCATCTGCCCACTCATTCCAGATACGTACGCCATTTTCTTGCAGATACCCAATATTGGTGTCTCCATTTAAAAACCAAAGTAGTTCATACACAATAGATTTAAGGTGTAGTTTTTTGGTAGTTACCATCGGGAAACCCTTACTTAAATCAAATCTCATTTGGTGTCCAAACACACTTTTGGTCCCCGTTCCTGTACGGTCATGCTTTTGAGTTCCGTTGTCAACTACGTGTTTAATAAGGTCGTGGTATTGCTTCATTGCGCTTTTTTGTTTACTGCTATAAAGATATGTAATGTAATAAAAATTATAAAGTTTCTTGAAGAGCTGTTATCAGTATTTATTAACGATAATCAAATGCATACCCTTACATGGCTATCCAATAATCATTCCTGCAATTGTTGCAGAAATCAGAGATGCTATAGACCCTCCAATTAGAGCTTTCATTCCAAACTTAGACAAAGTTTTACGCTGTCCTGGAGCCAGAGAGCCAATACCTCCAATTTGAATACCAATAGAGGCGAAATTCGCAAAACCACAAAGCATATAAGTGGCCATGATTATTGATTTCTCGTAATTAAGATGCATGATGTTGTTTATGTTCTTCAGCTCTGCTAATTGGATATACCCTACAAATTCGCTTGCAGCTAGTTTAATCCCCAGGAGCTGTCCCATCATCATCATATCTTTGGAGGCAACTCCAATAAGCCACATCAGTGGGGCGAACACAGTTCCTAAAATAGCCTCTAAAGAAAGACTGGGGTAGCTAGTGTTTGAGGCCATCCAGTTGTTAACTGTAGTAACATCTCCTATCCAGCCTAAAATACCATTAAACATAGCGATAAAGGCAACAAATACCAGTAGCATTGCGCCCACATTTACAGCTAGTTTTAGCCCTTCTGTAGTACCATTGGCAATTGCATCTAGGATGTTTGAGCCAATTTTCTCTGAAGACACTTTTACATCTGTATTAATTTTTTCTGTTTGAGGATATAATATTTTTGAGATTACAATAGCTCCAGGTGCAGCCATTACAGAGGCTGCAAGCAAATGTTTTGCAAACACTAGCCGCAGAGTAGGGTCATCACCTCCTAAGAAACCTATGTAGGCTGCCAGTACAGCTCCTGCAACTGTTGCCATACCGCCAATCATAACTAGCAGCATTTCACTTTTGTTCATTTTCTCTAGGTAGGCCTTGATAAGCAGTGGGGCTTCTGTTTGTCCTAAAAAAATATTTCCGGCAACACTTAAACTTTCTGCCCCAGAAATCTTCAACACCTTAGAGAGTAACCATCCAAAGGCTTTTACTACTTTTTGAATGATACCTAGGTAGAACAGTACAGAGGTTAAGGCAGAGAAAAACAAAATGGTAGGAAGCACTTGGAATGCAAAAATAAATCCAAAGGTGTCCATGTCTACAACTAAACCTTCAAATAAAAACTTACTACCCGCTTTGGTGAAATCTAAAATACTAATAAACAACTTTCCAATGCCCTCAAATATTTTTTGAATAAAGGCAATCTTTAAAACCCCTACAGCAATTACTAGCTGCAGCGCAAGACCAAGCCCTACTGTGCGCCAACTAATTGCTTTTCTGTTTGCGCTAAATAAAAATGCGATAAACAAAAGAGTAACCATACCAAGAACTCCTCGCCAAAGACTATCAAGAGAAAATCCTTGAGAGGGTATGATTGTGTCTTTAGACTCTGCCGCATTTACTGCAGCAGGAGTTTTAGCGGCTTTAAACCAATAGGTTGTATTGTTTTCTGTGAAGGATAAAGTATCCTCTGTGAGTTTTGTAACACGATATCTACGAATGGTATCTGTGGGCTGACTATAAAATAAGACCAATAAATTATTCTGAAATATATAATCTCCACTTGCCTTTAGGTTGTTTTTGGCAGCAAGTGAATACTCAAATGCACCATTGTCTAGCGTAAAAGTGTCTGAAGTTTCATCAATCTCAAAAAGAGATGTTCCTTCCTCAGAATGAATATAGTTAAAGATCCATTGCTTGTCGATGTTTTGTGCCGATAGGTTTCCCAATAAAAACAATACAACAATACTACATAATAGCTTTTTCATAGGTTTTGGTAGGGTTTAGTCTCGCTTTGAAATTTCATCTCTTATTTTTGCGGCACTTTCATAATCTTCATTTTTAACAGCGCCTTCAAGTAATTGATAGAGTTCTTTTAAGGTATTGGTTTTGTAATCTTCAGATGTTGCACTCTGAGCCTGCGGGTCATCGCTTTGTATAAAATCATCTAATATTTCATCTTCTAGTTCTTGGTTCTCTTCTTTTTTACCTCCAGTTTTCAAGAATATACCTGCACTGTCCAAGATCTCTTTGTGGGTAAAAATAGGGGCTTTAAACCTAAGAGCTAGCGCAATGGCGTCACTGGTTCGAGCATCTACAATTTCTTCTACACCCTCACGCTCACATATAATACTGGAGTAGAATACCCCATCAACCAACTTGTGTATGATTACTTGTGTGATAATAATTGCAAAAAGATCTGAAAAGTTTTTAAATAAATCGTGGGTAAGTGGTCTAGGAGGCATGATTTCTTTCTCTAGTGCAATGGCAATAGACTGTGCTTCAAAAGCGCCAATGACTATGGGCAGTTTTCTGTTGCCTTCTACTTCGCTGAGTATTAATGCGTATGCGCCATTTTGCGTTTGACTGTAAGAAATCCCCTTAATATTTAATCTAACTAGACTCATAGTGTTTAAATTAAAAAAAGCTGTTTAAACAGGATGTTTGTCCTAATTTAAACAGCCATTTTCAAAGGCACAAAGTAATAAAAATTATGCGTTTTGCGCTTTAAAAGCCTTTAATTTTTCATTTAGTTGTGGTACAATTTCAAATGCATCTCCTACAATACCGTAGTCTGCTGCTTTAAAAAATGGAGCTTCAGGGTCCGTGTTTATAACCACTTTTATCTTAGAGGAGTTAATACCTGCAAGATGTTGGATGGCTCCACTAATGCCAATGGCAATGTATAGTGTTGCAGCCACTGGCTTTCCTGTTTGTCCAACATGTTCTCCATGAGATCTCCACCCCATATCACTAACAGGTTTTGAGCAAGCTGTAGCGGCCCCTAAAATAGTGGCCATCTCTTCAATCATACCCCAGTTTTCCGGTCCTTTTAATCCGCGCCCTGCAGAAACTACAACCTCTGCATCTGCTATGGTTACTTTGTCTGTAGCTTTATCTACAGAGATAACCTTAGTATTGCTTTGTTGAAGAGTTGGAGAGAATGCCTCTGATACTGCAGCGGCAGATGTTTCATGCAAGCCGTATGCATTTTTACCTAAACCAATTATTTTAACAGGTGTGTTTATCTGGGTTAGAGAAAAAGCCTTGTTTGTATACACGCTGTGCTTTATTTTAAATGGCGTGATGCTCTGCGGGAGCGCAACTACGTTGGAGACGTATCCAGCCTCTAGATTTACAGCAACTAAAGGAGCCATAAATTTTGCATTTGCAGTTTGAGATAAAACAACAACAGTTGCATCCTGTGATGTGGCAGCTTGAGATATTGCATCTGCATATGCTTGCGAGTCGAAGTTTGCAAGGCTGTCATTTGTTATTTCTAATACTTTGTCTGCGCCATATACTCCTAGCTGGGAGGTATTACTTGCATTAATAGATACAGCTGTTAAGGTAGTGCCTAACTCAGTTGCTATGGCCTTTGCGTAGGATACAACCTCAAAGGCGGTTTTTTTAAAAGAACCATTTTCAGATTCTGTGTAGACTAAAACACTCATATGTTAAAGGTATTTGCTATTATATTTAGACATTCAAATAATTTTGAAGACCTATATTTGTTGTTAGTTAAATTACTTTGGCCTCGTTGTGAAGTAAATCGATCAATTGGTCTACATTATCAACCAGTTTTACAGCACCTCTCGGGGCTGGTTTTTCAAAGGTTGTGGCTTGGCTTCTTGGGCTTTGCTCAACTCCTTGTTTAACATGTAAAGGTTTGCTTCTAGCTTGCATGATACCGCGCATATTTGGTATGCGAAGATCACTTTCCTCAACCAATCCTTTTTGACCTCCAATAACAAGAGGTAGTGTTGTTTGTAGAGTTTCTTTACCACCATCAATTTCTCTAATAGCAGTTGCGCTGCTACCTTCTATCTCTAAACTAATACAGGTATTTACAAAATTAGCTCCAATCATTTTTGCAAGCATTCCTGGTACCATACCACCATT
>Ga0233426_10001005_pt1 | contig 27377 bp, 20 predicted proteins | sample SI_118_April2016_6_FD_179875 | JGI IMG/M metagenome (GOLD analysis project Ga0233426, IMG submission 179875) | Seawater microbial communities from Saanich Inlet, British Columbia, Canada - SI_118_April2016_10_MG | ecosystem: Environmental > Aquatic > Marine > Inlet | place: Canada: British... | reverse complement strand
TACCTTTCCATCAATAAGGTGTTTTTCATATTCCCCTCTAGCGTCTGCTGTTAAACCAGAAGAGTCATGATCTTTCGCCATAGCCACCCAATCGGGATGCTGTTCACCTGTTGAATAATCAATCTTGATATGACAACCATAACATTGCGGAGCCCAGTCTGCGTGACAAGAATAACACTCCAACTGATCAATATGTTTACTAACATTAACCATTGCAATCTCACCTTCCTCACTTAACTCACCATCTTCATAAATCTTTTTTAATGGTTTTAATTCAAGATCTTTACCTCCTGCCGTATGTAAGATTACCTCATTCCCTTTTCTTATCGCATTCTCTATAGGATTACCTCTTGCGGATAGTAAAAAACCATCTTGAGGATGATAATTTGTTCCTTGTTTCGTGTGCTCTAATTTTTCTTTTGCAACACCTCTTTCTTCTCCAGTTGCAGGAACTTCTGAAGCAACTTCATCTCCATAACCTAAAGGTAATTCCCATGGATATTTTTGTGGTGTTCCGTGACAATCTTGACATTCAATTTCAACAGGAGCTAAAGTTGTCCCTGCTAATCTCCCATCACTATGAACGTCTAAAGAAGTATGGCAATCCTGACAAAGCATACCCTTATCTAAATGAATATCAGCATGTAAATGTAAATAGTTCTTAGTGTGCAATTTCTCTTGCTCACCTCCATCTCCCATAAACGGAGATCCATAAGCTGTCTCCATTAAACCTTGATATGAAGTCCCTATTCTTTTACCTCTATCATGGCAAGTAGTACAAGTTTCTACTGGAATTCCAGAATATTCTTTTCCGTGAACTTCAACTTTACATTCACGTGTAGATTGAATAGAATGAACTAATGGGTGTCCTTTTTTTCCTTGAAGTAAAGAATCTCCACCTTCGTAATAACCTTCATTCGAATAAGGAATATGGCAAGATGAACAGCCCATTCCACGATAATCACCTCTTTTCTCCCTTCCTTTGGAACCGGTATGGCAGCGCTGGCATTCCTGTCTTAAATATGTATAAACGGCTAATTGAGGATTCACTTCAACTTCGTCTGCTGTTGGTGCTGGAGGTAACTCAACCATTGTTTTTGGAAACACTTGACCTTCTTTAGCTTCTATTTCTTGCATGTAAGCACTATATTTTTCAGTTCCTAAAGTCTCATGTAATTTATTTGATGTCACATTAAAGTTTCCAACGTCGTGCTTGTAACCGTTCAAACCTCCAAACCCCCATAAGGATCCTTGAATTTTACCTGCTTCTGTAAACATTAATGAAGTAAACTGAGTTTTAACTTGTTCGTCATGACAAGTTCCACAGGTGTTTTTATTTATCCAAGGTGAACCAGGGTCTGGATAAAAATTCTTTGGTCCTGGATTATTTTTAAAATAAGCGATTGTTCCCTTATGAGATTCTTTTTCACTAAATGACTTAGGATTTCCACCGTGGCATACCACACAATCATTTCCTGTAATACCAGCATCATCAGCTACTTCTAATATAGCTTGCATCATTCCGCTGTGAACATCTCGAATAGCTTCTAGTCCTTTGTGGCAACTCACACAGCTATTATCCGACAAATCGTGTTTCGACTGTGTAAATTTTGGAACTTGTTCTACAGCGTCTTTATCTAGAAAGCCTGTTGCAATAAAAAACAAAGCGCCCATTGCGAGTAATAAATATTTTGCTAAATTAACTTTCACAGCTGCAAAAGTAAAGTTTAAATTTAACCCGTGGAGTTTACAATCAAACAACATCTTACAAGTTTTAATAACACACCTGAATTAAAGGGGATTATTAAAGGAATAAATCATTTCAAATTAACTTCATCGATGGCTCCTGTGGGTGCGGAAACTCCGTCCATTTATAGATTGGGTAAGAAAATTGAATTCTTGTTTGAATTGATTTTGAAAAATTCGATTGATTATAAATTACTACTTTCTAACTTTCAAATTCAAGAAGGTAAGTTAACTGTAGGCGAAATTGATTACATCATAAAAACCATAAATACAAAGAGTATTCAGCATATAGAATTATCTTATAAATTCTACCTTTTAGACAATAGTTTAAATGCTGATTTTATCGGTAAATGGATCGGCCCAAATCGAAAAGACTTTCTACACCTCAAAAGATCAAGATTAAAGAATCATCAATTCCCTATTTTAAAACATAAAAGTGTAACTGAAAAGCTCAACCAGTTAAACATCAAAAGAGATGAAGTTAAAGCTTCATTACTTTTAAAAGCTCAATTATTCATTCCGCAAAATCAACTTGAGCAATTGCCTAAAAATTTCCAAAACTGTGTGGTTGGTATTTGGGTGAATTTACAAAGCTTTCAAAATTTAAATTGGATTGGAGAATGGTGCGTTCCTGATAAGATAGACTGGTATATTGATCCAATATTCAATCAGAGTTGGGTAGCGAAACAAAAAGCCCTAGCAACGATTCAAGAAAAACTCAGATCTAAGTATTCAGCTCTTATTTGGCATAAAACAAAAGAAGGAAACTTCAAGAAAATAATGGTAGTATGGTGGTAACTATCTAGCTTCCTTCAATATTTCAACAGCTTCTTCAACTTTAATCCTTTCGTTATCATAATAGGCAACTAGGAATGCACCGTCAAAACCTTTCTTTACTAATTCTTCTTTAAAAGCAGCAGCTTCAGAAAGGTTTTTAAAATTACCCGTCATGTATCTAATTACACCATGAGTAGTTACTTGTTTGGTTAAGTTTGGTAAGCTTTGGAATTTACCTTTTAAGTCTTCAGGAAGTTCTCCCCTATATAAACCAACCTGGATCATAATCAATACCTTGCTTTTTTGATATTTAGAAGGAGTTGTTGCAGATGAAGCAACAGAGCTTAAATCATTTTGAGAAATCACATTCGGATTTTCTCCAGCTGCCGAAACTCTCTGTCCATTACTGTAAGCTACTACAAAAGCGCCATCAAACCCATTACTTTTAACTTCTGACTTATGATTATTCGCTTGAGAATATGTAAGGAAATCACCAGACAAGTATCTTTTGTACTGTCCATAAATTTCCATTTCAATATTAGGGAATTGTGATAATTCAGTTGGTTCTTCTCCAACTTTATAAGCACCAACTTGAACTCTGTAACTTACCTTTGGAGTTTTTGTTTCGGAATTTAGGTTTGCTTTAGTTTGAATTACTTCCTCTTCTACTTTTCGATATTCCTGCTCTATTGGAGAAGCTACCTTTTTAACTTGTTCAAATTTTTCTTGGTTAACCAAATCGGTTACTTTTATTCTTTTACCATCTTTATAGGCAACGATAAATGCTCCAGCAAACCCCATATTCTTCATTGTAAGCTTATGAATATACGCTTGCTGATAAGTTCCAAATGATCCTGTTACATACTTAGTAATTCCACCAGAAGTTGGAAATGAAAGTGTTTGAACACCTTTAAAAACACTCTCTTTAATTTTACCTCTATACGCTCCTAATTGAACCCTAAAAACAACCTCATCTGTTTTTATTAATTTTGTTTCATCACTCAATACACTTAAGCGCTGAAGCGTTAATTTATCGAAAACCGAAACCACATCAATAACTTTCACTTTACCATCTTCATATTTAATTAGCTCTGGTTTAAATCCTTTTACGATTAACTCTTCCATTCTTTCCTGAGCTTCATTTGCAGAATTAAAATTACCAACAGCATAAGTTGTTAAGTTTGGGTTAAAAGTCTCCATACTCTCGACATCAGGGATACTGGCAATTTTATTAATTTCTTCACTTGGAACGTCAGTTTTAAAAGAACCTAAACTTAAAGAGAACTTCCCATCTAAGTTTTCCTTTTTCAAGACAGTAACTTTACCTTCACGAACAAATGCAACTTTAGCATTTTCAAACCCTTGCTTTTTAAAAGCAGCCTTATTAATATGAGAGGGTTCTTCTAATTTGCTACTTTTGTCAGATAAAACATCAATTGTCCCATCACCTTTTTTAACCTGAAAAGTGTTTGGAGCATTCAGTAATTTATTAACATCTATTAATGGAGTACTCTCATTAATCGTCCCTAACTTAACAATAAATTTATCTTCATGTTTCTCTAAAACAGGGGTTACAAAAACTTCTTCTTGAGTGCTGCTAGGAACTGCTATTGTTTCTACATCAGTTTTTGTAATTAATTCTTCAGGTTTTTTTATAAGCTTACTTGTCTTTGTTGGTATAACATCACCTTCTATAACCTTAGCTTCTTTTACACTTAAATTTAAAGCCTGAAGTTTTTCAATTTCAGATAGAGCAATTTCATTACCTTTTTCATTTTTGGCAACTAACGACTTTTCCCCATATTTACCAAGAACTTCCATAAAGTAACCTGATTGTTTTAACTTTTCATAAGAAGCTTTTTCCTCTATAGTTTCTAATTCACCGTAAGCAACAGCCACGTTATTATCCAACTGTTTCAATTCTTCTTTTTGCTGAGCAAGCTCTTTACCTATCTTAACAGGTATTAAAACACCATTTTTGACTAGAGCTACTTTAGCTTTTATATTTTCAGCATTAAATTCGCCTAATACTTTTTCAACTTCAGTATTACTTTGAGGGTTTTTGGAAATTAACTTTGATTCACCAGTTTTAGTTGTCACTTCAACAACATCCTGAACAGACTTGATTTTCTTCTTCGCTGCTTGAGTTTTAGGATCATCTATTTTACCAAAATCAATCACAAAAGCGTTCTCTAATTTTGATAAAATACCATCAGATAAATTATTTTTAGTCGGTTGACTTTTATTTGGTATGACTTCACCATTTAAAACTTTACCAATCTTTACATTTTCGCTAGCTAATTCATTTACTTCAATGACAGCTTGCTTATTACCGTCATTATTCTTAGACACTAACCACTTATTCCCTTCACCATCAATTACTTCAATAAAATCATCACTTGATGTGAAATTTTCAAACGACTCTTTTTCTGCTTGGGTCTCGATTTTGTCAAAGTTAACAGCAACATTATTTTCTAATTGATCAAGCGATTTTTTTTGTTCAACTAAATCTTTTCCTAAATTAACAGGTATCAAATTACCGTTTTTTACAAGTGCCGCAGTAGCCTCTATATTATCAGATTTTAATTCTATTAATACTTTTTCAGTCTGACTTTCACTTTGAGGATATTTGGTAATTAATTTAGTATTACCGTCAGCAGTTGTGACCTCAACAACTGCTTGTTTTGACTTTATCTTCTCTTTAATTGCTAACGTTTTTAGATTACTTACTTTTCCAAAATCTATTACAATCGCATCTTCTAGTTTACTTAAAAAGTTTTCTTTTTTCTCGTACTGTTCTTTAATTAAAGAGTTAGATACAATATTTTTATTTTCAGCCTCTCTTAAATCCTCGTCATCTACAGGTTTTAAAACACCATCCTCAACTCTAACTACTTTTGCTGGAATATTTTGGGTGTTTAACCTCTCTACTTCTTTTCGGATAAAACTTTCTGATTGCGAATTTTTTGTAATGATTCTAACATCACCGTTTTCATCTTTAACCTCTACAACAACTTTCTCTGACTTTATTTTATTTAACACAGCTTTTGTTTTTGGATCATTCGCTGTTCCAAAATCAATCACTAAATTCCCATTTAGATTTGCAAGTATGTTTTCTTTTTCTTGAACTGGTTTTTTCCGGTCTTCATTCCAATATTTAGCCCCCTCGGGTGATAAATTAGGAACAACATCAGAAACCTCAATACCAATTTCAATCGCCTTTCCATTTCTAACTTTAACGATTTCAGCATTTGGGAATTTCTCACGATCTACGTCAGCTAATAATTGCTTAGCCCCTACCTTATCAATAAATGGGCCTATAACATAATTCTTTTTACTCGTATCTCCATCCAAAACAACTACATCTTCATATTCAAAAAATTTTGTTTTATCAACTGTTTGCGCATCAGCTTCAGTCTCGCCTAATTTAACAGCATACAATCCTTCCAACTGTTCTTTATTTTGATAATGCTCTTTAAATCTACCTTTAAGATCTTTTTTACTCCTTTCTTCCCATTCTTTTAGGGTAAAATACTCACTACTTTCCCATATGACTATTGTTGCTTGAGGGAAACCTTTGCGTAGTAATTCAGACTTTCTTCGTTTTGCATCATCTAGCGACAAATATTTTTGGGTTAAATAAGCGGTGTTGTTATCCGTATTTAAAGTACCAATAACATCTCCTTCGTCTAAAAACTTCCTTGCTAAACCTTCTGGTAATCTACCCGAGAACTCTCCTAATAATATCCTGTACTGAGCCGTCTTCTCTGGTTCTCCTGCAATTTTATATAAAACCTCTAATGGAATTGGTGCAGAATCGATATACCTCAGGTATTGATTATAATAATCAGCATCTGTTAATGCTTTACCTTTTGCACTAACGAATGAAGAATCTACCGTTGCGGATTCACTGTCTAAATAATTTGGGACACCATCATTATCATCATCAAGTGGACAACCTTCATCGTCAACCTTAATACCTTTTGGTGTAAAAGGACAAATATCTAATCCATCAACGACGCCATCGCCATCTTGATCAGCCATATCTAATATAAAGTAATCTGGGAAATAAAAAGCTTCAGGATTTGTTTTTGGTGGAGAATTAAGTAAGTCATAATGAACAGAAACCGAATTATAGGTAAAATAATCATTCATCTCATTCCCTTTACGATTACCATCACCGTCTTTACTTAGGTTGTCAATTAAATCAGTAAAAGTATAATGGAATGTTGTATTAAATTTAAAAGAAAGACGATCTGACACATTAAAGTTAAAGCCTAAACCAACTGGGATTCCAATTGCTAACTGAGCATATTTACCAAAACCGTCTAAATTTTCTGATCGTAAATCAGTTTCATATCGGTAATCTCTTTGCATTAATGACGCCTGATAAGCCAAAGGTGAACTTTGATCTAAGCTTCTTATAGTCCCATCATCCCAATAATGATAGGGAGCTCCGTTTGCATCTACCAAATCTCCTTTACTATTATACTCGAAGCTTTCAAAACCAATAGTAACGAAGGGATTTAATACTTTTGAAAAATTAAGAAAATAATCTAAATTATAGGTTGCATACAACCCTAAAGAATATATTTGAGTTTTAAAATTTAAATTTCGATCAGCACTTTTTTCATTTCCTAAAATCGTACCTGTTAAAAAGCTAAATCCTAAATCAGAGTAATCGTTAATTTTCCGGGCAACATGAACTTCGTAAGCAAATTGATTAATTAATGAATTTTGGTTGCCTATACTATTAACATCACCATAAAAATTCAAGAAACCAACACCCAAACCTATAGAGGGCTTTACCTCCTTGGAAACTGGGATTATCTCATTGGGCAAGGTTTGAGCACCTAAATGTCCTGTTAAAATAGATACACACAATAATATTTTTGCGATCAAACGTTTAATCATATTAACGCCTACTGAAATTGCCGGTTTTGGCAGGTTATCTCCCATTCTACGCTTGATTACTTAAAAAGTTCCTTGTAAAAAACTTATTAATTTTTGGGTGTATTTTGATTGATCCAACAATTTATCTTTTCGATATCTGAATCTGATAAAGGACCTGTAGTCGGCATTGATTTGTCTGTAATCACTTCTGCTTTTACTTTGTCAATTTCATCAACCACTTCAGAATAAGTTGTTAAACGTAGTAATGTCCCTGATCCGTGACAAGAAATACAATTGTTATTTATGATTGTTGAAATATCAGCATCATAAGTATATTCTGTTGCACAATCTTCATCAGGAGTATCTTCTGTTACTTCATCTTTAGTACAAGCCGACATTAAAACAATAAATAAAACCAAACTTAATTTAAATAAATGCTTCATATTAAATATCTTCTTTTAAAATACGTTGCTGAACTAATGCATGGATCATAAATAATTGATCCTCTCTAGACAAATTTGAGTTGTCAATAACAATAGCATCTTTCGCTTGAATTAAAGGACTTTCTTCCCGAGTAGTGTCACTATAATCACGAAGTTTTAAATTCTCCTCTACTTCCTCTAAAGTAACCTTATGCCCTTTACTCTTCAATTCAGACAATCTTCTTTGAGCTCTAATTATAGTATCAGCAGTCATAAAAATCTTCAATTCTGCATCAGGAAATACAACTGTCCCAATATCACGGCCATCCAATACAGCGGCTTTATCTTTCCCTAAAGCTTGCTGTAAAACTAACAACTTTTCTCTTACTTCTTTTATTCCCGAAATCTTTGTTACAATCCTACTTATTGTTAAGTTTCTAATTTCGGATTCAACGTTTTCACCATTTAAAGTAACCTCCGCATATCCTACTTTAGGATTAAAAACAAAGCCAATAGTTATTTCATCTAAAAACTCTTTAATTTTATAAACCTTTGTACCGTCTTCTTTAATTAAACCATTGCGTAAACAATACAAAGCAACAGCTCTAAACATAGCTCCAGTATCGACATAAGAATAAGAAAGACGTTTAGCTAATTGCTTCGCTAAAGTACTTTTCCCACATGATGAGAATCCATCTATTGCAATTGTAATTTTTTTCATTATTTTAAAGGCTCTGATACTTCCACTTTTTCCTTTTTAGAGACAAACTCTGAAAAGTTAGTAGAAATAGACAAATGGTTAGTCGTTCCTGCTAAAGAATAAACACTTCTACCGTAATCTATGTTATATTTTTTGAGTTTAATTCCAATACCAAAGTTAAAACCAACCGCCCCTGATTTTGAACCTTCTCGCAATTTCATTTCGCTTCGTCTTTGATGATTATACCCAATTCTTACATTAAGGTTTTCGCTTAATAATAATTCCGCAGCTGCTGAAAAGTGTCTAAAGATACTTTCCGCTAAATGTGAGTCCTCCTCCTGAGGAACTTCAGCTCCAAATAAACTTGATGTTTCTAATTCATTTGGACTGTCGTAATAGTAATCCAAAACTTCTAAATTGTGAAAGTTTCCGCTAAATCGAAAAGGTGCGTGTTTAAGTTTCTTAGAAACTCCAAGCTGAATTTCAAATGGCATTGGTTCAAAATTACCAGGTGTGTAAGTTGTAAATTGGCTTCCAATATTTTTCACAACTAAGGCTGCCAATAATCCGGATTTTGGTTTACTCCATGTACCGCCAAAATCAATTAACCCACCAAAGGATTGATAATCGTAAAAGCTGGAATAAACTAACTTAACGTTTACTCCATACTTTAAACCGTACTTTAATTTATTAGCCCAACCTAAATTTAATGCTGTTTCACTTACCGTGAACTCACCATTAATTACACTAGTTTCATCAGCTAAAATAAAATTACCGTAATGTATGTATTTAACGGAAGCAACGAAAGTTCCATATTTCTTATGAGTATGTCCGAAACCTGCAAATCCATAGTTTATATCAGAGAAATAATTAACATAATTTAAGCTCAACTCTTGATGCATTGATGAATCTATTAATGCTGGATTAAAATACGACATTTCTAAATCTGCGTCAGGAATAGCGATAGCGTATCCTCCCATCGAAGCTAATTTAGCGGACGAAATAACATTTAGGAACTGATAAGTAGACTTACCTCCTATTTGAGCATAACTTGGGATGCTGATCATTAAACCTAATAATACGGCTAGAATTCGCATAAAATGAAAGATAGTAATTATTCAATAATAACTTAAATAGTGACCATAAATTGTTAGTCAATGAATATTATTTTTCTTTAAGAACGCTCGATATTTCCGTGCATTTTTTTCATGCTCGGAATTTGTTACAGCAAAAGCATGTTTACCTGAGAATTCGGGGTTGGCACACATAAAAATATACTTGTGCTTTTCATACCCTAAAACGGCATCTAACACTCCACTTGCCGGAACTCGAATAGGTCCAGGAGGCAAACCAGTGTATTTATAAGTATTGTATTTTGAGTCTATTTTCAGATGCTTGTAATAAATTCTTTTTAATGTGAAATCACCCCAAGCGTAAACAACTGTAGGGTCAGACTGTAGTTTTATTCCTTTCTGTAATCTATTAAAATAAAGACCTGCAATAATCGGCCACTCATCTTGATGGAGGTTTTGTTCACTCTGAACAATAGAAGCCAATGTACTTACTTCTACTGGCGTTAAATTCATTTTCTTAGCCTTTGCTAAACGTAATTGATTCCAAAAACGTTTGTGTTCAGATACCATTCTTTTTACAAATTGCTCTCCGGAAGTATTCCAGTACATCTTGTAAGTATTAGGGATAAATACCGCTAAAAAAGTTGCTTTATCATAGCCATACTTTTCCGATTCTTGCAATTCGTTGAGAATAGAATTTTCTGAAGCTTCTATTTGCCTTGAAACTTTTTTCGCTAACTGATCTAAAGTTCTCACGTTATTAAAGGTAATCGTGATTTCGTCTATTTGACCTGATCGTAAATAAATCACCAAGTCACTGTAAGTCATCGTTGACTTCAATGTATATCTTCCTGGGTATATATTCTTTCCTGATAAGTGTCTTAATTCGGCCAACCATCCAAATTCACTTTCAGATGCAATTCCCAAAGAGTCTAAATTTGAAACTACATCTTCAAAACCATCCGATGATTTAATAAAAAACAAAACAGATTGTTTATCTCCGGTTTCAATATGTTTTTCGAAGACACCAAAATAAATATAAACAACGGCCAGTAAGCCAACTAAACCAATAGCACTTAAAAACTTCAATAGTTTTTTCATCTTATCCTTTTAAATAAACTAAAGTTGCGCCATCACCAAATTTACGTGCATCAGCCTTTTCAGATTTAATCCCGTAATACCCACCTAACATTTTCACGATTTCTGCTTTTAATCTCCCATTTCCAACGCCATGAATCAATACAATTTCCTTTTTACCTGCTAACATCGATTTATCTAAAAAATCCTTAGCTTCATTTAGTTGAATTTAAACAATTTCACCGTTAGACTTACCTTTTGTATTGAGGTTTAATTTTTCAATATGTAAATCAATTTCATCTCTATTACGTTCTCTTTTTCCTTGGTTCAAATCTACTTTACCTAAGATCTTTAATCCTTTTAGCTTTTGTTGATTTAAGATTACTTCTGGTGTAATTTTTTCAATTTCTTTTAATAACTCTTCGTTGTTCCCTAAAGCTTCAACACTTTCTCCTGAAGCATCTATTAACATAGCATTCTTCTCAATGATTGGAACACTTGTATATGACGAATCCTTGTGAAATTTAACTTGCTTTATTTTTATCTCTGCTGATTTTGGCAACTGATGTTCTTTTACTGAAAAATCAATATTTAATGTATCAACTTTTACCTTACCAAAACCATCGAGTTCTCCGTCGCTATATGAGCTCACAAAAACATAACTCTGCTTATTCACTTTTCCTGAGTAAATTAAAACCCATTCTCCGCCTTTATTAATTCGGATTCCAAAAAACTGAGAATATCCAGTGTTGTTTAATATAAACAGATCCGTTGATTTGGAATCATTTTTAGCAAAACATAAATATTCTTTTTTCTCCAACGAACTTCTTTGTGGAATATGCGTTGATCCTGTTACAATCTCGTTTGAACCAATTGTTCGAGTTGTTACCTGATTAGACTTTGAAGAACTATTCATTCCAGAACCTGTTTTCACCAATTCATAAATTAATACAGGAATTGAGAACCCGTCTGTAGTTGTTACCTCTACTGACTTGTTATCGATTACTTTTGAAACTAATCCATCTAGTTTTTCATTCAAAAAACTCACACTATCCCCAATTTGTAATTCCATCGATTATAATTTTAACTTTACTAAAGTTAATAAAAACATCTTGTATGAATGACCCTGATAAAAATCCTTGGACAAAAATCTCCACGAAAGAAGTTTATGAAAACCCCTGGATAAAAGTAGAACATCATACTGTTTTAACTCCTAGTAAGGACGAGGGAATCTACGGTACTGTGGCATTCAAAAATCTCGCAATTGGAATAATCCCGCTTGACAAACACTTAAACACCTGGATTGTAGGTCAATACAGACTCCCTTTAAATGCATACAGTTGGGAAATACCTGAAGGTGGCGGACCAATTGGAGAAGAAACAATCGATACAGCTAAACGAGAACTTTCGGAAGAAGTAGGCTTAAAAGCCAACAAATGGACAATGATTCAAACCTTCCACTTATCCAACTCCGTTTCCGATGAATATGGCGAATTATTTTTAGCCCAAGAACTAAAAGAATTCGATAACCACCCTGATCCTGAAGAAGAGTTAATTGTAAAAAAACTTCCTTTTGAAGAAGTCTTTCAAATGGTTTTAAAAGGTGAAATCACCGACTCAATGAGTGTCATGGGAATTTTAAAAGTTAAATATTTAATTGACAATCAATTAATCTGATTATTTTAGAGATATGAAATTAACAATTGCTTCATTTTTCACGTTCTTAACGACATTATCTTATAGTCAAGATTTTAATGGTGTTTGGGCTGACTCAAGCAGCTCCTCATTTAGAAATTGTTATGCTATTTTCTCTGTTAAAAACGACTCTGTTTTTATGACGCATTATGCTGAATTTAAGGGTAATCCATTTGTTGAACATGGTGAAGGAATTGTTATTGGAGATAAATTACAATACAGTGTAAAAGTAACAACAAGCGTTCCCGGTTGGGAAACAACTGCTGGCAAGCACATCCTAGTATTGTCTGACGATAAAAAAACGTTAAGAGGTACTTATAGCGACAATACAGGGAATTCTGGACTATTAGTTTTTAAGAAACAATTCCCTAAAAAATAGATTAGCTTAAACATTGATTAATATTTAAAAAAGAAGTAATGAAAAAGTTTTTATTTACAATCATAATAGTCTCTACTTGTCAATTATTTGCACAAACGGGATGTCTAAATCCATTAAGTGAGCCTGATTTTACAACAGCATATAATCAAATAAAAGCACACGATTTCGACGAAGCTAAAAAAACTGATATTGAAGAACTATTCTCTTCAAAATGCCTCACAACCAATCAAATATCGAAATTACTTAAAGTATTAAGCTTTGAGGTAGACAAGTTGGATTTAGCGAAAAAAGCTTACAGTAACGTAGCTGATCCCGAAAATTTCAAGTCGATAAATTCAATCTTTGATTTTGATGATTCTAAAAATGAACTTCAAAAGTTTATTGAAGGGAAACAGAGTTTACCAATACCCCATTAAATCTATATACTTAATCTTTAACCATCGCTTAAATTGTTTCCGAGCGCACGTTAATTTTTTCTTTTTTAGGAGTGGCTAAGGTTTTGCTTTTCGATTATTATTATTATTATTATTATTATTAGCTTGAGAAAAGTCAGTTTAAGGAAAATCTTATCCTAAAAAACAACGTATAAAAAAGTCTTTTAGTTGATGAACTATGATTTCTAAAGCTTCACGTAAGTTGAAGGTTCTCTTTTTGGGAAATCCGGAACCAATTATATTTATTACAGTTCTCCTCTTTTTAAAACCTTAGCGATAGATTCACTTAAATTCTGTCTAGAATAGCTCAACTTTAGACTAGAATTCACTATCCTAAACCCTCCTTTATATACTTTTTCGATGAACGATTTAACGCCATCTTTATCTGAATAATAAATGCTTGCTCCAAATCCATTTTTACTTACTAATTCCGCTGCATCACCATCTAAAGGGCCTATGCATAAAACAGGGTTTCCTGTTGCTATATATTCAAATAATTTACCTGAATAAATAAGCTTATTATTTTCAACTTTAGGAATAACTAATAATAGTAAATCAGCATTCTGAGAATATTTAATAGCTTCAGCATGAGGCAGGTATCCTTTATAACTAACAACAGAATCTAGCCCCATATTGGATATTTCCGCCTTAACTTCTTCGGGGAAAATTCCAATCACATTAAATTGCAAACCAACACCTTCTGATTGTAGCTCTTTGAGGGATTCTAAAAAAGCAGAAATATCGTAATCATCATTAGCCGTTCCGATGTATGCGATCGTAAACACTTTATTGTCGACTTTAAATAGTTCGTCAAAATCAGCTTGATCATAACCGTTAGGGACTACATTAATCTTTTCCGCATCAATCCCTTTTGAAGCAAAAAGCTTCTTCATATGCGGACTAACAACTACTAGTTGATCAGCATTTTCTAAAACAGCTCGTTCTTTCTTTTTATTTGCCTGATCAGACCAATGGGAATGATTCAAATCTTTATAATAGTAAATATCAGTCCATGGATCTCTGAGATCCGCAGTCCATTTTAATTGAGGAAACTCCTTTTTTAAAGCCAACCCAATCAATTGAGAAGAATGAGGTGGACTTGAAGTAACAATAGATGTTATACCCTCCTGCTCTATTATTTCTTTTGCCTTTTTTAATGCTTCTTTATTCCATCCAATTCGAGGGTCGGGAACAAATAAGTGGTTTCTTAATACCAATGAAATTTTTGATTTGAAAGACTTTTTTCCAGAAGGAACTCCACCCTGAGGCACTTTATTTCCTTTCTTAAAAGCTCCGTACAACTTATAAAAGTTTTTTGCGGGAGTTTTATAAATCCTCAAATCAGATGATATGTCTTTTTCAAAACTCTTATCTATAATTGGATAAGCTGCATCTTCTTCTTTAACCGTTAATACAATAGGTTCAACGCCAAAATTAGGGAGGTATTTACAAAACTTCAACCACCGTTGAACTCCAGCTCCTCCAGAAGGAGGCCAATAGTACGTAATGATTAAAACCTTTTCCATTAAATTTAAACCTTCTGTTCTGTTTTAATTGATTCCTCTTTTTTGAACTCCTTATACAAAGCAAATCCAAAAAGAATCAATAGTAAGCTAGATGAAGCTAAAGATATATTTTCTCCTTGAGCGTAAACTTCAGGTTCGAACTTAAATTCTATTTTATGTTCTCCTTTCGGAACTTCTAATCCTCTTAAAATATAATTTACTCTCTCATGATCAACTAATTCACCATCGATGTAAGCATTCCAACCTTTGTAAAATACTTCTGAGAATACAACAAACTCGTTAGCAGTTGAACTGAATTTGTAAGTCAGTTGATTTGATTTAAAATCTTTTAAACTTACAAATCCTAATCCAGCATACATAACTTTCTTTCGCTCAGGTTTTGTTGAATCAGAAAATAATATAGCAGTTGATCTTAAATCAGTTTTACTTAATCCAAACATCACGCTATCCTGTGAATTCTTATAAACTCTATTTTTTACACACCAAGCATTTCCATATGCATTTTCATTTTTATACGGCGGTAACTTAGGATGCATTATAATATACTTTGTATTCAACATATTCATGATGTTCTTATTTGCTAAGAAGCCATTAAATCCAACTGTATTTTGAAATCTTGATTTTGCTAATTGTTGATTTACTTGAGCAACTTCTTGCATTTCTTGTCCTAAGTTGAAATCTAATAAATCTTGATAAATCATCAACTTAACAGATGCGTACCCCCCAATATCTTGATGGAAATAAGCTGTTGATGCATCATTTATAGTTCCTGAAAAACCTAAACTTGCATTATAAACTCTAAAGTTAGATTTATCATTTTGTTCTAAGTAACTAGTCGCTTTACTTTTAACGAAAGGTTTTTTAACCTTTTTAGCACTAGCGTAAATCGAATCATTAAAATACCTTGAATCAACACTCCATAAATCAACAAAGGAAACTAACGCTAAAATAATAGCAAGTATATTTAGTTTTACTTTTTCCTTAATCAAAGTAAAAATAACAGCTGCAGTTAATATAGTTAAACAGATAGCTTGTAATAAATCGGTTTTGTAAAGGGTTATTCGGTCATCTCGAAGTGCTTCTTGTAAAAACTCAGGTAATCTTGAATCCATTGTACCTACAAAAGTGAACAATGACGTTCCGAAAACATAAAATAAAATTAGAAGTCCAACAAAAGTTCCTCCTACATATTTTAACTTAATTAGTGTCTTCTCTTTATCTAATTCACCCCTAATCAATTCTTTCACAAAAATAAATCCTAATAAAGGAACTGCTAATTCAGTAAGATAAAGCGCCATTGTTATCGCTCTAAACTTATTATACATTGGAAAGTAATCGAACATAAAGTTGAAAAACGGTAAAAAGTTTTTACCCCAAGCTATTAAAACCCCCAATATTGCGGTTCCTAATAACCACCATTTTAAATGTGATTTCCCTGCAAACAAACCAAGTAAAAATAATAAGAACATTCCAGCACCAATATAAACGGGTCCATTTACTCCAGGCTGATCACCCCAATAAAAAGCACCTTTCACTTGCTTAAATTGATCATTAGAAGTTTTCTTTACTTCTCTTTTAGGAGCTCCCTGTCGTTTTAAAGTAGATTTTAATTGCTTTATTATTTCAGACTTATCTTTCAGATAATCATAATCATCAGAAGCTCCCCCTCCATTAAAATTGGCAGCTACAAGTGTAAAAGTCTCCCACTTCCCGTAACTCCATCTGGAAGCGTAAGATTTGTCTGGAGGTAAATAATTTGCTTCATTAAACTCAAAAGTATCGTCATCTTCAGCTTGCTTCTTAGCCTCTTCAATTGCTTCTTTTCTTTTTCTTTCTGCTAATTCAGCTTTTTCTTTTTTCTGACGTGCTTTAATTACCAATTCGGATTTACCTCTTTGTGTATCTTTGACGTAATCAGCCGTTAATCTTAAATTTGTGTTGTTTACCAACAACCCTAAAAAAATAGCTGAAAACGTAATTAAAGTAGACTTAACAACAGATGTAACGTTTTTTTGAATCACTGCTCTTCCAACCTCAACAGCTCCAAAAATCAGCAAAGACATTCCCATGTAATACGAAATCTGTACATGATTGGCGACAAGGTTTAGAGCAAAAAACAAAGCTGTCAAAGCACCTCCTAATAAAAACTTTCCACGATAGGTCAATATTATTCCGGCTAAAGTCGGAGCTACATAAGCAATAGCTGTTGCCTTTGTATTATGACCAGCTTCTAAGATTATTAGAAAATAGGATGATAATGCAAAAGCGATGGCGCCTCCAATAGCAAACTTAAAAGGAACTTTTAAAGACATTAGTAATATATAAAATCCTATGAGAAATTTTAATATTTGAACTGCCGAAGCGGGTAATCCAATGTTCGCGGGTAAACGGTCCAAGCTTTTAATTAAATTCTTTGGATATGAAACAGATATCTGAAATGCAGGCATCCCTCCAAAAACAGAATTTGTCCATAATGGCTCTTCTTGAAACGCTTCTCGATGATCAGCAATTTCTTTCACTAAACCTTTATGCATATTGGTATCATGTGCCTTTATACTTTTCCCTGAAAAAGCAGGCCCACAAAAGATTAAGGTCACCACGAAAAAAGCAGCTAATGCAATTAAATGAGGTATTAATTTAGTTTTCCAAGAATCCATAGAAATCTCTGTTAATTTTAATCAAAAATAAACTTTTCAATCCAATAATTTAGGTTTGATCTCGATCAGTTTTTCACAAAAAAAGCTTGAAGAGCAGGTCTTCAAGCTTTTTCGTTAATAGTACTTTCTAGTTAATCTACATCTTCATAATCTATATAGTCTCCACCTGAAGAATTATGAGATGTTTCCGATTTTTCGTTCTTGATATGAACTCTTCCTTTTTCTTGTTTTTGAAATGGAATATCATTTTCCGAAACTGTATTTTGTTGCTGGCGAACAGCTGCGTTTATCTTTCGTTTTAACCACCACTTAAAAAGGAATTTACCCAGGTAATATATTACCGCAATTCCAATTATCGTTCTTAAAAACCCGTAAGCATATAACTCGGTAACCATAATGTAATTTTAATCAAAAAAGCGAATAGGTTAGCACCTATTCGCTTTTGTAAAGTGTTTTACTAGCGACTTAAATAAAGATTTCTTTCACTGTAAATCTTTTTGAAATAAGGATCTTTTAAATCATCTATGAAGTAAATTGCTTCACCCGTTGATTTCATTTCAGGTCCTAACTCTTTATTTACATTCGGGAACTTATCAAAAGAGAATACAGGCTCTTTAATTGCATATCCTTTTTTATAAGGCTTAAATGTAAAGTCTTTTACTTTATTCACTCCTAACATTATTTTCGTTGCATAATTCACGTACGGTTCACGGTATGCCTTGGCTATAAACGGAACAGTACGAGATGCACGGGGGTTCGCTTCGATAACATATACTTTATCATCCTTAATCGCGAACTGAATATTGATTAATCCTTTAGTTTCTAAGGCTAGAGCAATTTTCTTAGTGATTTCCTCAATTTGAGTGATAATTAAATCCCCTAAATTATAAGGAGGAAGAACACCATAAGAATCCCCTGAGTGAATCCCTGCTGGCTCAATATGCTGCATAATCCCTAAAACATGAACATCTTTCCCATCACAAATAGCATCAGATTCTGCTTCAATAGCACCATCTAAATAATGATCTAAAAGAATCTTGTTTCCAGGTAAATCTTTCATCAACTCAACAACGTGATGTTGTAATTCTTCTTCGTTGATTACGATTTTCATTCCTTGACCTCCTAATACATAAGAAGGACGTACAAGTAACGGGAAATTTAATTTTTTAGATAACTCAATTGCTTCATCAGCATTTTCAACTACTCCAAATGGAGGATAAGGAACATTATTTTCTTTTAACAGTGTAGAGAAACTTCCTCTATCTTCTGCTAAATCTAATGCTTTATAAGAAGTTCCTAAAATTGGAATTCCGTATTTCTCTAATTTCTCAGCAAGCTTTAAAGCAGTTTGACCACCTAACTGAACGATTACTCCTTCAGGTTTTTCATGCTGAATAATATCATAAATATGTTCCCAAAATACAGGCTCAAAGTATAATTTATCAGCTGTATCAAAATCAGTTGAAACAGTTTCAGGGTTACAGTTAATCATGATTGTTTCATAACCACATTCTTTACCCGCCAATACACCATGTACGCAACAGTAATCAAATTCGATTCCTTGTCCGATACGATTTGGACCAGCTCCTAAAACAATGATCTTTTTCTTTTCAGATTGCGAAGGGCTCTCATTTTCTTCTTCAAATGTTGAATAATAGTATGGAGTTTGAGCTGGAAATTCAGCTGCACAAGTATCAACTAATTTGTAAACTCTATTGATGTTTGCTTCTTTTCTAACATCATAAACTTGACTTTCCCAACAACCAACTAAGTGAGCAACCTGACGGTCACCATACCCTTTTTGTTTAGCTTCTAGCAATAAGTCTTTTGGTAAAGTTTGTATTTGATATTTTGAGATCTCTCTTTCAAGAGCGATCATTTCTTCAATTTGCTTTAAGAACCAAGGGTCGATTTTAGTAATCTCATAAACCTGACTCAATGGCAAACCTAATTTCAATGCGTCATATAAATGGAATAATCTATCCCATGATGCATTTCCTAAGCTATGTACAATAGCGTCTTGGTCTCTTAACTCTTTTCCATCAGCACCTAATCCATTACGGCCTATTTCTAATGATTGACAGGCTTTTTGTAATGCTTCTTGGAACGTACGTCCAATTCCCATTACTTCACCTACCGATTTCATTTGAAGTCCTAAAGTTTTATCAGCCCCTTTAAATTTGTTAAAGTTCCAACGTGGGATTTTAACAATTACGTAATCTAATGAAGGCTCGAAATAAGCAGATGTAGATTGAGTAATTTGATTAAATAACTCATCTAATGTATATCCCATTGCTAACTTAGTAGCAATTTTAGCAATTGGGTAACCAGTAGCCTTAGATGCTAGTGCAGATGAACGAGAAACTCTTGGATTAATCTCAATTGCAATAATATCTTCTTTTTCATCATTGGAAACGGCAAACTGAACATTACATCCACCAGCAAAGTTTCCAATTGAACGCATCATCAAGATAGCTTGATCACGCATTCTTTGATAACAAGTGTCAGATAAAGTCATTGCTGGAGCAACTGTAATAGAATCTCCAGTATGAATACCCATAGGATCCATGTTTTCTATCGAACAAATAATAACAACGTTATCATTTTTGTCACGTAACAACTCTAATTCGTATTCTTTCCAGCCTAAAACAGCTTTATCAATTAATACTTCATGTATTGGTGAAGCATGTAATCCTCTATTTAATAAAGAATCAAATTCTTCTTTATTGTGAACAAACGCAGCTCCTGTACCCCCTAGTGTATAAGATGGACGAATTACTAATGGAAAGCCTATTTCCTGTGCAAATTCCTTTCCTTCTAAATAGGATTTAACAGCTCTAGATGGAGCTTGTCCAATACCTATTTTATCCATTAACTGACGGAACTTGTCACGATTCTCTGTAATCTCTACAGCTTCTAAATCAACACCAATAGTTTTTACATTAAACTCGTCCCATAATCCATCTCTATCACATTCGATACATAGATTGAGTGCAGTTTGACCACCCATAGTAGGCAAAACAGCGTCTATGTTTCTTTCTTCAAGGATTTCTCTTACTGAAGCAGCAGTTAAAGGCTTTAAGTAAATATGATCGGCCATTACTGGATCCGTCATTATTGTTGCAGGATTAGAGTTAATCAATGTCACCTCTACCCCTTCTTCACGAAGTGATCTAGCGGACTGAGATCCAGCATAATCAAATTCACAAGCTTGTCCGATTACGATTGGTCCTGAACCTAAAATTAGAACGGACTTAATTGAAGTATCTTTTGGCATTTTTTATTTTTAGTAACAGTTAATTTAGAACCATTGGTCAAATTAGGCACAAAATTACAATTTTTTAAACGAAATTTGCGCAATAAATAGTTAACAATTGGATAGTTTTTTTCAACATAAAGATATTAACCTGTTTTTCAGAAAAATAGGGTCAGGATCGCAGGTCGTTATTGCCTTTCATGGCTTCACGAAGAGCTCTGAAGATTATTTGATGTTTGAAAAATTCACGCAAGATAAATACACCCTATATGCCATCGATCTTTTTTATCATGGTAAAACTACTTTCAATAGTAAAATTTGGAAAAGCTTTACTAAACCTCAACTAAAAGAAATATTTGAAGCGTTTTTAAAACAAATTCAAATTGAGCATTTTCAGGTGTTAGGCTATTCGATGGGTGGAAGATTGGCTTTATTTATGACCGAACAATTTCCTGATCGTATTAACAAAACTTACTTATTGGCTCCTGATGGTTTAAAAATCAACTTTTGGAATTGGTTAGTAACCAGTACTCGAACAGGGAAAGGTATTTATGGATTAACGATTTCAAACCCAGGAATTGTATATGGAATTAGTAAAACAGGACAAAAGCTTAACATATTCCCGCCTACAATGAGCAAGTTTTTGGATATTAATTTCAAAACCAAAGGCATGCGCTTACGCGTTTATCGTGTGTGGCAATTATATAAGAACATTACTATAAAACAAAATGATTTAAAAAAAATCATTATTGAAAACAATATTCAACTTGAATTGGTTATTGGTCATAAGGATCCGGTGGTCTCTTCTAAAATTGTAAAGGATTTTCATGAATTAGTTGGTGAAAACTCTAATTTACATGCGATTAAGGCTGGACATGATCTTTTTAAGCCTCATGTTTTAAAATATCTTGCGGAGCATGTGTTTTAAAGTTTTCGGACACAAATCCCGAATCCTTCTTGAGTGGGATCTGTACCCGATAACGAGTGTAAGCGTTTTAACTTAAAAAAGTAAACTTTGAACTACGAAGAAACCATAGATTTCCTATTTACTCAATTCCCAGCATATCAAAAACATGGTGGATCAGCCTTTAAGCCGGGTTTAAAAAGAGTACTGCAATTAAGTGAACTAGCAGACAATCCGCATCAGAAATTTAAATCCATCCATTTAGCGGGTACAAATGGAAAAGGTTCTTGCTCTCACATGCTCGCTTCCATTTTACAAGAAGCAGGGTATAAAGTCGGGTTATTTACTTCACCGCATTTAAAAGATTTTAGAGAACGTATTAAAATAAATGGTGCTGAAATCGATGAACAGTATGTAATCGAATTTGTAAAAGAATTCAAATCGGAAGGACAATCAATTGAACCATCATTTTTTGAATACACTACAATAATGGCTTTCAAATACTTTGCAGAACAAAAGGTAGACATTGCTATTATCGAAACTGGACTTGGTGGAAGATTGGATTGTTCAAACATTATTAATCCGGAAGTAAGTGTCATAACAAACATAGGATTAGACCATGTGCAATTCCTTGGTCATAGTTTACCCGAGATAGCAGGAGAAAAAGCAGGAATTATTAAACCAAACACTCCTGTAGTTATTGGGAGAAAACAAGGGGAAACAATTACTATTTTTGATTTTATAGCGCTTCAGAATAAAGCTGAGATTATTTGGGCTGAAGAAACTGAATGTCATTATAAGCTGGACCTTGCTGGGTATTATCAAAAGGAAAATTCTAAAACTGTTTATGCTACTATTAAGGAACTCGTAAAACAGGGCTGGAATATTTCTGAAGACAATATAGCTTCGGGTTTTGTAAGTACTGTTAAGAATACCGATTTAAAAGGTAGATGGCAAACATTACAACAATCTCCTAAGATAATTTGTGATACGGGGCACAACATAGATGGTGTTAGAGTCATAGCGAACCAAATAGAAGATTTACAATTTGAAAGACTACATATTGTTTGGGGAATGGTAGATGACAAAGACATTGAAGCTATTTTAAACTTACTCCCAAAAGTTGGTTTTTTTTACTGGTGTTCGCCTAACATCGGAAGAGCTTTAGATGTGAAAAAGTTAATGGAAGCAGGTGTGAAAAATGATTGCATGGGACTAGCTTACTCTTCAGTTCAAGAAGCAAAAAAGGCTGCAATTGATAATGCTAAAGAAAATGACTTAATATTTATTGGAGGAAGTACATTTGTTGTTGCTGAAGTAATTTAGGTAAACAAGAGTTGAATTGATAACCTTTATCTATAGATCACAATTCTTTCAATTCCTTTATCAATCGGGCCTCATCAATTGTCTGTAATTCACTCATATTAACTGAATGTTTAATCACCTTTGAGATTCTATATTCTGTTATAAAAATCATGGGATTAATAATAGATCCTCTCGCCCTTAAGTCTTTAAAAGTCATTCTCGATTAATACTTATTACGTAAGCTTGAAAAACCAAATTTATTTAGTCTTAAAAAAATGTAAAAATCGGTTGGTCATGCGTCACAACCATCAAAGCCACAGGATGTAAACAAAGTAAAAAGAAGTGAAAATTTCAGATAATTCACTTCACCAAATCTCGAATAAACGCGTCATAAGTCTGCTTTCCTTTCAATAAAGGTTCAACAGAAATAGATTCATTGTAATTATGAATGTGTTTCATATGATCTAAATCTAACTGAATTGGAAATGAAGAATAACACGTCACGCCTTTCGATCTGAAAATTCCAACATCGTTAAAATTAGGCATCATAACAGGAATTACTTCAGCCTCTGGATAATTCTCCATAATCGCCCTATCTAAACTGCTGTAAAATTTAGTTGTGTCGCTCGAAGGTAACATTGGAGGCATTTCATTTAAAACCTTAATCGTTATCGAATCATTTTTTAGTCTTTTTTTCAAATCGGCTAAAAAAACATTTCGGTCTGCCTCCGGTAATAATCTACAATCCAACAAAGCAGTTGTTTTCCCAGGGATCAGATTAACAATATTTGAACTACTCGAAATACTCGTTAATGTAATTGTATTAGACAATAATGAATACACTTCAGGTCGATCTCTCAACTTGGGAATCAAAACGCTTTTATAAGTATGCGGATGTTTTAAAGCAAATGCCTTAACTCCATTTTCCAGCTTCCCTAAATCTTTAAGTAATTGCGTATTCACATCCGTAAAAATCGCAGGTTGTTCTTCTGTAACAACATTATTCAGTGCCATAATCATGTCCTTATTAGAATATGATAACGGTGTAGTTGAGCCATGACCAGAAGTGCTTACAGCCAATTTTAACTCCAACCAAAATGCTCTTTTATGAGCAATCGAAATCCCAAACAGACTTAAACTTGTATCAGCTTCTATAATTCCTTTCAATCCCGGAGGCCCTTCCCCTATTACAACAGCAGGGTTTAATAAATCAAGATAATTATCTACAACATATTTAACTCCTCCGGCGCATTGAGATTCTTCACAGGAAACGGCTAAAAAGGTAACGTTATAAGGAATGTTCGATTTTTCGAAAGATCTTGCAGCTTGAATTACAGAAGCTAACTGAATAATGGCAGCTCCTTTATTATCAAAAGCACCTCTTCCCCAAATTTCTCCATCGACAATTTTACCCGAGAAAGGTGGATATCTCCAAAGCGATAAATCACCAACTGGAACAACATCAATATGATTCAAAAAAATGATGTTGGGTAAATTACTTGAAAGTGGACGAATAGATGCTGAAAAATTATAATTACCGTTTTCATTTCCCATCTGCGTTACAAAAAGTCCATTTTGTTCACATAATTCTTTTAACCAAGTTCCTGCTTCTTTTTCATTTCCTGAAATTGATTCCTTTTGAATATACTGACTAAGTATTTCATGAATTTCAAAACGATCATAATTTTGCTTTATCGTAAAACCTTGTGCGTTGGAAACAATAGAAATTATGACCGTAAAAAACATCAATATATATCTCATCATTAACTATTTTTTTATTTATCTTAAAATAAGCCCACAAAAAAGGGCGGATAAAAGATCCACCCTTTTTAATATTCCATAATTTAATATTATGTATTAAACCATCTAACGATCTTATCCCAAGTCGTCATGTTTTCTGTTATTTTATATTTTTCGTTTATTTCAAAAGCATCGTCCTCGCTTATCTCAAGAGCTTTCAGCTTTTTCTTTTTCGCTTTTGGAACAGGAGCGTCTTGTACTTTATTTAAGTAATGTTTTTTACCTTCTTCCTTCTTCCACTTTTTCTTCTCCTCAATCCTCTTCCTCAATTCAACTTGAGCCTTCGCTTCTTTTTCAGCTTTATACTTTTCAGCTCTTGCAGCTTCAGCTTTCACTCTTTTTTCTCTGTCTGCTTTTGCTTTAGCCTTAGTCTCTTCTTTAGCTAATTTTTCAGCTTCTGCTTTTGCGTCTTTCTCAGCTTGTTCTTCTTGAGTTAGTTCAATAACTAATTCGGGTTCTTCAGCTTCAACTTCTTTCTTAGCTTTTGCTCCTGGTAAATCGATTTTTCCACGAACTTTAAATCCTTCTAATTCAGCCTTAGGTGCAACAATAACACCTTCTTGATCAACATGTAATGTTGTTTCGTCAGTCTCTATTGTTTCAACAATTTTCGATTTAGCTAAAATCTCAGCCACCTCAACAACTACTTCAATATTCGAATCTGCAACTACTTCTTTTTCCTCTACCAATTCAACTTCCTCAATTTTTGCTTTTCCTAAACCTTCAAGATTTGGAACGATTAATTCTGCTGGAGTTGAATCCAAACCAGAAATATTAACCTCCTCTATTCCTCTTTCTTCAGGTGAAATTTCAGCCGGTTTAGCTTCAACCGTTTCCATTTTAGGTTTTTCCTTTTCAGGAACAACTTTTGGCGCAAGTCCAAATTTAAAAATAACCTTTTCGACGATGTCATCTGCTACTTTAGAATTCGGTCCTTCAATCCCTTCAACTCCAAGATCTTTTTTTATGTATTTTTCAACACGAGTGTAAGGACGTCCTACTTTTTTTGCTAATTGATTAAGTCTCATATAATTATTTCTTTTTTGAGCGATCGTAAAAGTATGAAAATTTAGCTAGATTTTCATGCTAAAATTTAGTAAACGAGTGTTATTGAATGGTTTCGGGTTACATCCCTAGTCTTCTATTAAAAATCGATTCAATTTTCAACATCAAATCTTGCGGCTTAAATGTTCGCCATGGCAAATCATTTAAATCGCCACCCCATAGTAAATACTGGTCGATTCCTATTGTTGACATCTCTCTTAAAACGTGTTCCTGAAAATTAACAGCAGCAATCCAACCATCATAAGTTTCATCTGCCCATTCTTCATAGTAGCAATCGTCAGAGTAGTGAAAATTCAATACATTTTCGCCAATAAGTACAAACTTCTGAATTCCTTCTGCAATTAATACATCGATAACTTCTCTTTTAAAAAGCATGATATCGTTATTTAAACAATCGTTCCACTCTCCTATTAATTCAATAACTGCAAAAGCTTGATCATAATTACAATACAATATTTTTAAAAATAATGTAGGTGACTCAATATAATCCCATTGCGGATGAATCAAATGATTATAAACTCGATCGGAATATGTAAACTCGCTGTATTCTCTCCCATAAAATGGAGATACTGAATCATTTTCAGCAGCGTAAAAATGGCGCCAGTTATAATGAGGTTCAAGATTATGCATGCTTAAAATTAATTATTCAATTTTAAAACTTCTTAATTATTCAACTGATTGTGTTGAATTAAATTTTATTCTTCAATAAATACAAAGGAAACACTACTTATTTTAGAGTTATGAAAAAGTCTACCGAACAGAACTCTAAGTATGATAACCTCCAAGACATGAAGGTATTGGAATTACTTCAAAATATCAACCGTGAAGATAAATCGGTAGCAAAAACTATTCAAGAGATATTACCAAGTATTGAGTCGCTAATAAACGCTGCTGTTCCAAATATGAAAGAAGGTGGTAGGTTGTTTTACATGGGTGCTGGAACAAGTGGTCGGCTGGGAGTTGTTGATGCGAGTGAATGCCCTCCAACTTTTGGCGTAGACTTTGGTAAAGTGGTCGGAATTATTGCTGGTGGAGATGTCGCAATTCGTAAAGCAGTTGAAAATGCTGAAGACGATACTGCCCAAGGTTGGATCGATTTAAAAGAATATAAAATCACAGAAAAAGATACTGTTATTGGAATTGCAGCAAGTGGATCTACTCCTTATGTAATTTCAGCTTTAGAAGAATGCAATCAACGAAAAATAACAACTGGTTGTATCACTTGTAATGAAGATAGCCTACTTGCTAAAACGGCAAAATTCCCAATAGCAGCAGTAGTTGGCCCCGAGTTCGTAACAGGTAGTACAAGAATGAAAGCAGGTACTGCCCAGAAACTAATTCTTAATATGATTTCCACAGCTATTATGATTCAATTAGGCCATGTCCAAGGAAACAAAATGGTTGACATGCAATTGAGTAATAATAAATTGGTTGATCGGGGAACTTTAATGGTTATGGAAGAAACTGGTTTAGATTATGATACGGCAAATGGTCTTTTATTAAAACACGGAAGTGTGAGAAAGGCTGTGGAAAGTTTATAATTCCACAGTTTAATGATCACTTTGATGTAACAGAATAAGATTATAGGGTTACCCATTTAAGTAACATTTTATTTAATTGATTTATAAGTAATTGGGTTTTTTCTTACCATTCTGCAAAGAAGATTTT
>Ga0233426_10001003_pt1 | contig 27410 bp, 28 predicted proteins | sample SI_118_April2016_6_FD_179875 | JGI IMG/M metagenome (GOLD analysis project Ga0233426, IMG submission 179875) | Seawater microbial communities from Saanich Inlet, British Columbia, Canada - SI_118_April2016_10_MG | ecosystem: Environmental > Aquatic > Marine > Inlet | place: Canada: British... | reverse complement strand
GACCTCATCCCGCGTCGCTGGGCGTTTCTTGGCATCCCCATGCCAACCGCGTTCCTCCCTCAAGGCCGCAGTTTTGAATCCGCGCAGGGCGGCACATTCACCTTCAATGTTCAGTTTAAAACACCGATCACAGGCCTGATCGCCGCTTACGAAGGCACGCTGACTAAGCAGTAACCTCATTTGGCACTGTCTCACCGGCAAAAAACGCCCGCAGATTTTCGACCGCCATCAACCCCATGCCAACCCGCACTTCCAGCGCCGCCGTTCCTAAATGGGGCAGCAAACTTACGTTTTCCAACCGCCGCAGCGCCTCTGGCACTTTGGGTTCGTTTTCATAAACATCCAGACCCGCACCCCCAATCGAACCACTTTCCAACGCCGCAATTAACGCGGCCTCATCCACCACTTCGCCCCGCGCCGTGTTCACCAAAACCCCGTGCGGTTTCATCGCCGCCAACTCCGCCGCGCCGATCATGTGCTGGTTCGCCCCGCCCCCAGGCACCGATAGCGAAACCACATCTGCCGTCGCCATCACGTCCAAAACACTGTCCAATTGGCGCGCATTTGGCACACCGCAATCGGCAACTTTTGATCGGTTGTAAAACACCACATCCATGCCAAATCCAAAATGGCACCGCTTTGCAATCGCCTTACCAATGCGCCCCATGCCGACAATCCCCAGCGTTTTGCCAGACACATGCAGCCCCAAAAATTGCGTCGGATGCCAGCCATCCCACAAGCCATCCCGAACCGCCGTCTCCCCCACAGATGCCCGCCGCGCCGCCATCAACATCAACAAGACCGCAATATCCGCCGTGGCATCCGTCACCGCACCGGGCGTATTGGACACGGCGATCCCCGCACTCTGCGCCGCCGCCACATCAATATGGTTATACCCAACGCCAAAATTCCCCAGCATCTTACAGCGAATATCACCACCAAACGCATCGGCCCCTAACGGGTCGCCCAAGGTCGGCAAAATCGCATCAAACCCCGTTAACGCCGTGCGCATCTCGTCCGCACTCATCGGCAAAGTCTCCCCGCGCACGGTGACATCAAAATGCTGACGCGCCGCATCTAAAACCGCATCAGGCAAAGGCCGCGAAACGTATAAACTTGGTAATCCGCTCATGTTTCTTTTGTCCTCAAATACTCAAATCCCAACGCCACAAATCTAATGCATCCGCCCGCCATTGGGCACATTTTGATCTGGGCTTAACAACACAATCCCGTCCTCTGCATCTGAAACACCCAACACCAGAATTTCAGATCGCATCGGCCCGATCTGACGGGGTGGAAAATTCACCACAGCCATCACTTGCCGCCCCACCAAACTCTCCACCGTGTAATGTTTGGTAATCTGCGCCGAGGATTTCTTCTCCCCCAGCTCGCCACCAAAATCGACCCACAGCTTAATCGCAGGCTTGCGCGCCTCGGGAAACGGCTCGGCGCGCGTGATTGTCCCGACCCGAATATCGACCTTCAGGAAATCATCAAACCCGATCTCATCGCTCATTTTGCCAACTCCCTGCTGCGATCCGCCGCCGCTTTTACACCGCGTTTTAACAAGGGCAGAAACCCGTTCTCAGTGTCCATCAAAACCTCCAACGCCGCCGCAGTTGTCCCCGCAGGCGACGTCACATTCAACCGCAACTGGCTCGGATCTTCCTGTGCCAATTCCGCCAAAACGCCCGCCCCTGCAACCGTCGCTTTGGCCAATTGCATCGCCAATTCAGCTGGCAGCCCCTCGGCCACGCCCGCCGCCGCCAATGTTTCGATCAAATGAAAAACATACGCAGGGCCAGAGCCAGACACAGCCGTCACCGCGTCCATTTGGCTTTCATCATCCAAGCGCACCGTTTGGCCAACCGCCTGCAACAACCCCTCGGCCATCGCCATATCTTCTTCAGCGATATTTTCGTTCCCAATCAACGCGGTAATCCCTTTGGACACCGCCGCTGGCGTATTTGGCATCGCCCGAATGATCGGTGTTTTATCTCCTAAAACTGCCGCAAACGCAGCGATCGGCGTGCCCGCGGCCACAGAAATAAACACCGTTGAACCATTCCCCAGTGCCTGCAATCGGGGCAACGCATCGCCCATCATTTGCGGCTTTACCGCGACGATACACACGGCGGGAACCGCAGGCAGATCGCCGTTCAACGCAACACCACGCCCCTGCAAACCAACGACCCAATCAGACGGGTGCGGATCAAGGATCGCCACCGATTTCGGATCAACCCCCTCTGCCAGCCACCCTTGCAACATCGCAGACCCCATCTTGCCACATCCAAGCAAAACCAAACCACCTGCATTCACACGCTCTAACGACATGTTCTCTCCAAAAACTGCGCCCATTCTGGCGCAACCTTGGGCGATACCCTCGCGAAGTTCAAGCCCGCGCAGCCCGCAACACCCAGGCTTTTTCCACTGCAGGAATGCGCCCCTTAAACCCGCCTTCAACGGTGGCATCCTCCAACAACTGCACCTCAAATTGCGGCGCAAACAACGCCTCAACCATCGCAACGGTGATCGAAAACGGCGGCCCTGTCATCGCCGCCTGATCATATTCAAACGTCAACAATATCTGGGGCGCGCCACCTGTAATCCGCGCCACATGATCCACATAATCCGCACGCACCACCTCTGGCAACGCCACCAACGCCGCACGATCATAAACGGCCGCAATCTCGCCAAGCATATCGCCGCGAACATCAAATATATCACCGACAAAAACCGTGATCCCCGTCCCAGAATACCACTTCACATCGCCCAATTCCGCAATCTCGGGAACCAGCGCCAAATCCTCAAACAACTGCACAATCGCCAATTCGCTCAACTCAGCACCGACCACCTCAAACCCCTGTTCCAGCAACCAACCCATATCGCGCGTCTTGCCACACAAAGGCACAAAAACCCGCGCGCCAGCCGGCAAATTCAAGGCCCCGATGTGCGCCGCCAGAAACTTGTTCACCTTTGCCGCATGGAACCCAATCTCATTTCGATCCCATTTACCTAGCCAATAATCAACATTCATGCCGCTGTTCCCATTCAAATTCATCCTGTGAATACCCTTCATCAAAGAAATTCATTTGCCAACCCGACACCTCCGCCCCATCTTTAACTCAACCCCAACCCAAGGCCAAAAAAATGACCGACCCAACAGATTTCATCAACTTTCGCCGCATCAATGCAAACATCACAACATCCGGCCAACCGACCGAGGCGCAATTGGCCACCCTCAAGTCAAACGGCGTCACTCATATCGTAAATCTTGGCCCCCACACCAACAAAGGCGCGCTGGTTGATGAAACCAAATCCGTCGCGGCCCTAGGGCTAGAATACATCTATATCCCCGTCGATTTCGACGCCCCCACGGATGCAGATTTCGCGCAATTCTGCGAAACACTCGAAACGCTGGCGGGCAAAACAATCCACGTTCACTGCATCTACAACGCGCGTGTTTCCGCGTTTTTCTATCGCTACGCAAAGGGCGGCAAAGGCCCTGAAAAAGATTTTGCGTTTGATCAAATGGATGGCATCTGGCGGCCAGGGGGTGTTTGGGCTGATTTTATCGCAAATCCAGCGGACGCAGACAAACCCAACCGCTATTAGGGAGACGATTACTAGGCGCGGCCATAGGCCTCTGACATCGCGATTTCCATGGCGGGGCCGACATCTTCGTTGCCCCAACACACCAGCTGAAATGCGGGGTAAAACCGCTCGCACGCCACAACCGCCGCGCTGAGCATTTGGTCGATCTGTTCGGGGGCTGCCGCTTGGCCACCGCCCAACATCAAACCGTACCGATAAACCATCAAACGCTGCTCGCGCCAAAGCGAAAACGCACCGGCCCAGCATTTGTCATTCGCTAGATTTAGCGATTCATACAGCGGGCCAAGGCGGTCTTCTGGTGGGTCCATCTCAAACGTGCAAATCATCCGCAGCGTTTCGTCATACGCAGACCACGCCAGCGTGATCGAATAGGTCCGCCACGCTCCTTCAATGGCCATCGTGATCTGATCTTCTGCAACGCGATCAAAGGCCCAATCGTAATGCTGAGCAAGGGTCTCAACCACGTCAATTGGATGCATTTCATCCGTATCGAGGTACTGTTCTACGCTTGCCATAACCACTGCCTTCAATTCTTCGTCTGCTTGTGATTGCGCATCAAATCATAGTGCACATCGCAAGGTTTGCGGGTTCTTTCCGCTTTTCATACTAGATATGGTGTGCCTATTCCTGCTTCATGTAAAGAAAAACTTTACTAAATCCACAGACCATCCACAGGAAATCTCCGCTTATCCACAGTTTTTCGCCATAGACCACCCGCGCAAGCCGCTCTAGGCTACCCACATCATCACCCAACGCAAAAGCACCGCCATGACCACCCAAACCCAGCCAAAACCCATCACCGCAGCGATCATCGCGGGGTGTATCGTCGCCTTCCTCGGCTTTGGTTTCACCGCCACTTTCGGCGTGTTCCTGCGCCCTATGTCCGCCGATCTAGGTTGGGGGCGCGAGGTGTTCTCGCTTTCTGTTGCGATCCAAGCTCTGTGCTGGGGCTTTACCCAACCCGTCGCGGGCATGGTCGCCGATCGCTACGGCTCTGCTCGGGTTTTGGCCGTTGGTGCAATCCTCTCCGCGCTTGGGTTTTATCTGCGCGGCGTAGTGGATATGCCGCAACTTTTCGTGCTTACAGGCATCATCGTTGGCATGGGCACAGGGGCCTGTTCTTTCCCCGTTGTGATCGTCGCTTTGGGCAAAATCGTAACGCCGCAACAGCGCAGTTTCGTCATGGGCCTTGGCACCGCCGCCGCATCGCTTGGCATGTTTATCGCTGCCCCCGCATCGCTCGCCCTTGTTGGATATGTGGGCTGGCGCACAGGCATTTTTGTCATCGCCGCCAGTTTCTTACTGATCCTGCCCGTCCTCATTTTTATCGCCCGCGTCGGCGCACCCACAGCCGCCAATGCCAGCAGCGCCGAGTTCGGCAAAGCCATCAAATCCGCCCTGAATGATCGCAGCTTCATCTGCCTATTCTTGGGCTTTTTCGTCTGCGGCTTTCACGTCGCGTTCATTTCAACCCACCTGCCCGCCTATGTCGCAGACAAGGGCCTCGCCGTGATTGTCGGGGGCTGGTCGCTCGGCCTTATCGGGCTGTTCAACATCATCGGATCGTTTGGCGCGGGGTGGACGGGCCAGCATTTGTCGAAAAAATGGACCCTCACCACCATTTACACCAGCCGCGCAATCGTGATCACCGCGTTCCTTTTGGTCCCAATCTCGCCCGCCAGCGTCTACGTATTCTCGGCAGTTATGGGCGTGCTCTGGCTCTCCACTGTCCCGCTCACGATGGGGTTGGTTGCGCAAACCCAAGGCCTCACCTTCCTGTCCACACTGGTCGGAATGATCTTTTTGGGCCATCAAACAGGCAGCTTTATCGGCGCATGGCTCGGCGGTCGCATGTACGACATCACTGGCGATTACAGCCTTATGTGGTGGTCTGCAGTCGTGCTCGGCCTGCTATCGGCATTGATCCACATCCCGATCAACGAACGGGCAAAACCGCAAACGGCCTAGCTCGCGGAGGGCAGTTCGTACACGCCGCCATTTGCCTTGGACCATTCCAGCGGCGCGTTCAAAAACGCCTCCACTTGATCGAGCGTGGCGGCGTCAAATTCGCCCTGCGCGCGCGCAACTTTCAACACATCCCACCACGTCACAAGGTAGTGCAGCTTCAGCCCATTTTCGGCCAGCATCTCGTGGGTGTTCTTGAAAATATCGTAATAAAATACCACCAGCGTGTGATCACAACTCGCGCCTGTTTTGCGGATCGCCTCTGCAAACCGCAGTTTTGATCCGCCGTCCGTGGTCAAATCCTCAACCAACAAAACCCGCTGACCCTCGGAAATATCGCCCTCAATCTGCGCATCACGGCCATAGCCTTTTGGCTTTTTGCGCACATATTGCATCGGCAGGTTCATCCGTTCGGCAATCCACGCTGCAAACGGAATACCCGCCGTTTCGCCGCCCGCCGCCGCATCAAACTGGTCAAAGCCAACGTCGCGGTACAACGTCGCCACGGCGAAATCCATCAACGCACTGCGGATCGCTGGGTATGAAATCAGCTTTCGGCAATCAATATAAACCGGCGACGCCAACCCACTGGCAAAGGTATAAGGTTCATCGGCGCGAAAATTCACCGCCTTGATTTCCAACAGCATCTTCGCCGCCAATTCGGCCATCATCTCTTTTTCGATAAAATTGTTGGAAAACATGCTCAGGGTCCCTTGTCTGGTTTGCCCCCGCATACATAAAAAGAAAGGAGGCCTCAACGGCCTCCTTCAAAATCTGTTCAAATTTCTGGTCGCTTAGGTGCGCGCAGATCCAACCAGCTTCCACAAAGCAGGCAACAACACCGCCGCCAAGGCCAGTTTCAGAACGTCACCAACGATGAAAGGCGTCAGCCCCCAAGCCATCGTCTGGCCCCAGCCATTTGCAAACGTGTTCAGCCACAACAGACCCGGCACATAGATCGCAACCGTGCCGATCATCATCGCCACAGCCATCCAGATCACAGACCGATCCCAGCCACGTTGCGCCAAGAAACCAAGCGCCGCCGTCGCCAAAACGAACCCAAACAGGTAACCGCCCGTGCCGCCCATCATGTAAACCAAACCCGCTTTTTCTGCACTTGAACCAGAGAACACATCCATCCCCAGCGCACCAACTGCCAAATAAGCCAGCACTGTCACCAGACCCAGCCGCAGCCCATAGGCCGCGCCCACAGCCAGAACGCCAAACGTCCCAAGGCTCACAGGAACAGGAGAGCCGTAAATCGGAAACTTAATCTTTGCACAAATTGCCAGCACAGCAACGCCAGCAATCACCAAAAGCGCGCGTTTGATCCAAACAGCATCGCCTTCAGCAGACCAGAACGTATCGCTCAGGACACGATTAGAAACAGTAGAGTTCATGGAGATAACCTTTTGTTATTGAGCGGTTTTTGTAGCAGAGTCAAAAAATGCTGCAAGTGCGAATAACCCAAAGGTTGAAAGTTTTCGATAAAGGAGAGCAGCCTAACAAAGGACCGCTGTGCGAAACAGTCGTTACGCATCCCACTGCCATCAGGCCGTTTAGGTTTAAGCGATGGTAATAGAGTTACTTTGCGAACTTGAAACTGAATTCAACTGGCCATTTGCGGACGTCGCGTTTGTCTGAACTTTGGTATAAACCTTGGTTTTCCCGTCCCCAGCGGCTGACGTATAAACCTCTTTGAACCCATTTGCTCCACCCAATTGGCGATGCCGAATAGAGCTTGCGTGAAGACGTGTCGCAAACGTCTCGTAATCCATTTTTGAATTCCGCTTGTAAGAGACCTGACACGTCCGCGACCCTGCATTGCGTTCAAACTGAACGTAGGTTCCCTCATTCACCTTGAGGTCAATGCCCGTTGCAGGACCATGATAGTGCAATCCCTCTGCTATGGCCTCTAATTCCGCACGCCACCCACCGCCGGCTTGCCCATGCTGCTCTCGGTTCATTGCAACATACAAACGAACGGGAACAGACGTCGGCTGACTGCGCACAAACATAAGCAAATCGCCTGCATTTTTCTCCATCGCATCACGTGACGTGTTTAGACTGTGCCATCCAAACAACCCCGTTTCAGTCTGCAAAACCACCGCCATACAAGTATCTACAGATGGAAACCCGATGGAAGCATCGTCAAATCCGACTTGGCGTTCTAAAAGTTGTAGCATCTCAAAATCCTTTGGGAAATTATTGGATGATTGTTCTTTATTTTGACCCACCCGTCAAACTTTAACCGTCGCCCCTACGCAGCCAAGCGATCCGCCAAAATCCCAACCTCAGGGGCAGCTGCAACAGGCCCGTACAACGCCAGTGAAGGCACGCCGCTTGCGCACAAACGGGCGCCGTAATCCGCAACGCCAGCACGATCAACGCCGTCAATTTTGGCGACAACTTCATCAAGCGCAGGCACCCGACCCCAGATCATAACCATCCGCGCAAGGCGTTCACACCGCGACGACGGGCTTTCCAACCCCATCAACATGCCAGCCTTCATTTGAACACGCGCACGGTTCACTTCGGCCTCACTCATGTCGTCAGCTGCACGGCGCAATTCATCAATGCACAAGGTGGACAATTCCGCCACATCACTGCCCGACGTGCCCGCATAAATCATCAGGCTGCCCGTATCGACGTAAGCACCAGCCTGCGCATAAATCGTGTAGCACAGCCCACGTTTTTCACGCACTTCTTGGAACAGACGGGACGACATCCCACCCCCAAGCGCCAATGAGAACACCTGCGCCGTATAAATCTCATCATCGCGGTAGCTGGAGGTTTCAAACGCCAGCGCAAAATGCGCCTGCTCCAAATCCTTAATCACCCGATGTTCGCCGCCGTGATACACAGCAGGTTGCAAAATGGGCGATGTGCCCCGCTCCAAATCGCCAAACGCAGCCTCGGCCATTTTCACCAACTGATCGTGATCCACAGCCCCCGCCGCAGATAAAACCATCTGATCTGGGCGATATTGCTCTGCCACAAACGCCTTTAGATCATCGCGGGTGAATGAACGAACCCGTTCCTCTGGCCCCAAAATCGTGCGCCCAATCGGTTGATCTGGATAAGACACTTCTTGCAGCCAATCAAAAATCACATCGTCTGGCGTATCGAGCGATTGACCGATTTCCGACAGGATCACGCCGCGTTCAATTTCCACCTCTGCGGGATCAAAAACCGAATTCAGCACAATGTCCGAAATCACATCCATCGCCAGCGCCACGTCGTTTTCTAAAACGCGCACGTAATACGCGGTCATTTCGCGGCTAGTATAGGCGTTGATATAGCCACCAACATCTTCAATTGCCTCAGCAATTTGCAGGGAGTTGCGCTTTTTTGTGCCCTTAAACGCCATGTGTTCCAGAAAATGCGCAATGCCGTTCTGCTCGGGCCGCTCGTGGCGTCCGCCTGCCCCGACCCAAATGCCCAATGATGCCGATTTCAGCCCCGGCATGTGTTCGGTAACAACGCGAAATCCGTTAGAAAGTGTGTGTAATTGAACGCTCAATTGCGAATTCCTTTTCGAATAACGGCCTCAACAGCCGCCAAATCACCTGCAACGCGCGTCACCCGCTCGTCGCGTTCAAACAAATCTGCCATGTGGGGCGGTAACGCGGGGTTAACACCACACGCCGCCTCAACTGCGGCAGGAAACTTCGCGGGATGCGCAGTGGCCAACGTAATCATCGGCACGTCTGATTGCATTTCATCGCCAATCTTTGCGCCAATCGCGGAATGCGGGCATAAAACCTCGCCCGTGCGCGCCCGAAAATCCGCAATCGCGGCGCTGGTTTCTTCCTCAGAAACCCGCCCAGAATCAAACTCATCGCCCATCCGCCCCAGTGCCCCTTGGGACAGCTTGAACGAGCCCACATCCTTCAACGCTTCAAACAATTGGCTGACCGCGTCGCCCTCGCGGTCATACAGATCAAACACCAAGCGTTCATAGTTCGAGGACACCTGAATATCCATCGACGGGCTGATGGATGGTTCCACACCCGTCTTGGCATGATCCCCCGTCTGCAACGTGCGGTGCAGGATATCATTCTGATTGGTCGCAATTACCAAACGATCAATCGGCAACCCCATGCGTTTGGCCACATAGCCCGCGAACACATCGCCAAAATTACCAGTCGGCACGCAGAAAGAGACCTTGCGATGCGGCGCACCAAGGCTCACCGCGCTGGTGAAATAATACACCACTTGCGCCAAAACCCGCGCCCAGTTGATGGAATTCACACCCGCCAATTTAACCCCATCGCGAAATTCAAAATCGTTGAACATGTCTTTCAGCAGCGCCTGACAGGTATCGAAATCCCCATCGACCGCCAGCGCATGCACGTTGTCTTCCGTCGGCGTGGTCATCTGGCGTCGCTGCACCTCGGACACACGGCCATGCGGGTACATGATGAACACATCAACTGCATCCAACCCGCGAAACGCTTCAATCGCGGCACTCCCTGTATCCCCTGACGTCGCCCCAACAATCGTCACCCGTTTGCCCAAGCGTTTCAGCGCCACTTCAAACATCTGCCCGATCAACTGCATCGCCACGTCCTTAAACGCCAGCGTTGGCCCGTGGAACAGTTCTAGCAGGTAATGATTGTGATCCAACTGCTTCACAGGACAGACCGCATCATGTTCAAAACAGGCATAGGCCTTGGCGATAATCTCGCGAAACTCACTGTCTGTGAACGTGTCGCCCACAAACGGTTTCATCACCTCAAACGCCACATCTTGGTACGACTTACCCGCAAACCCAGCAATCTGCGCGGCGCTCAACGTCGGCCACTCAGCTGGAACATACAGCCCGCCATCGCGCGCCAATCCGGTCAGCATCGCCTCTTCAAATGTCAGCTCGGGCGCTTGCCCACGGGTCGAGATGTATTTCATATCAGCCTCTAAACAGTCTTTTGACGAATGCGCCACAACAGGTAGCCCGTCATGCCAAACCAAACCAGCGCGAGCGAGAACCAAGTGATCGCATATTCGCGGTGATCATTAGGGATATTCACCGACACGGGCAACGGGGTTACGGCGTCAAATGGCACCCAAGCGCCATCTTTCATCACTTCTGCGCGTTCCACCACCACCATGAACGGGATCACGCCCAATTCTTGACCCATCATCGGCAAATACCGCGCGAACCAAATGTTCTTTTCCAGATCGGGATCAGGTGTGAAAGACGCGTCATAATCATCAGGGTTCAGGATATTCCCGACCACCCGAACAGGCCCAACGGGACGCTGATCGTTCTTTTGGTCTTCAGGCACAAACCCCAGATCCAGCAGAAAATTCTTGCCGTTCCAAACCACTTCTTTCAACACCCGAAACCCTGGCCCAGATTGGCTTCCTGGCCCTGTATATTTCAACGATGTCAGAACATGCGCTTCTTTGTCGGTCATCACACCTTCAAACGTCACCCGCGTGTAATTAGTCTCCGAAATCGGCGCGGTGGATTTGAAATGATCAATCAGCGGATCAGGCTCGGCGGCCATCTTGGCGCGTATCGTATCGAGCCGCGCCTCTTTCCACGCCAGCCGATCCAGCTGCCAAAACCCCAGCCACAACAGCACGGCCACCCCAGCAACGCCAAACAACAGCGGCAAAATCATCCGTAGGCTCATGCTTCTTTTGTCCTATGCTTTTCTACTTTTCCAAAACATTTCGTAACGCAAATCCCGTTCCGCCAATTGGCGGAGGCAGGGAATTGCGTTTCAACATTAAGTCGAAACGCTTTAAATACTCACATCCGAACGCGCATCCCGCACCGCCCAAAATAGGAAAAGCGCGAACTCTACAGCCCGCGCCCTCCCAAACTTTTATCCCTGTTCGAACCCAAACAGGTGGCCAACCTTAGCCGCCCCAGATGTAGATGGCTGCAAACAAGAACAACCAAACCACATCAACAAAGTGCCAGTACCAAGCGGCGGCTTCGAAGCCAACGTGACGCTCTGGTGTGAAGTGGCCTTTGTAAGCCCGCACCAAACACACAGCGAGGAAGATCGTGCCGATCACAACGTGAAAGCCGTGGAATCCAGTCGCCATAAAGAAGTTGGCACCGTAAATGTTTCCAGAAAAGCCGAACGCCGCGTGGCTGTACTCATAGGCTTGGAAAATTGTGAACAAAATGCCCAACAATACCGCGCCCCACAGGCCTTTTTTCAACGCATCGCGATCATTGTCATGTGCAATCGCGTGGTGCGCCCAAGTGGCCAAACAGCCAGAACACAGCAGGATCAACGTGTTGATCAGCGGCAAATGCCAAGGGTCAAAGGTTTCAATCCCAACAGGGGGCCAAACACCATCAATGATGGGCGAGCCTTCTGTCATCGGATAAAGCGCGTGCTTAAAGAACGACCAGAACCACGCCACAAAGAACATCACCTCGGACATGATAAACATGATCACACCGTAGCGCAGACCAATCACCACAACCGGTGTGTGATCGCCAACATGGGCTTCGTCCACAACTTCGGACCACCATGCAAACATCGTGTATAGAACCATCACAAACCCGATCAACATGATCCAAGGGAAGGAATGGTCTTTCATGAAGGCAACTGCCCCCGCCAACATTGTAAACGCACTTACTGCGCCAAACAGTGGCCAGATGCTTGGATTCAAAATGTGGTAGTCGTGGTTTTTCTCATGCGCCATGGTGGTTCGTCCCTATTATCGCAATCTTCTTAGTTTACTTGAGTATCAACGCCGTTAGACAACGCCGATACCTCGTCTTCGGGCAAATCCGTCACATGAAACGTATAGCTCAATGTGATCGTTTTCGCGTATTTCGCTTCTTTATCGTTCAGCATGTCAGGGTCAACAAAGAATGTCACTGGCATCTGAACGGTTTCACCAGGTTGCAGGATCTGCATTTCAAAACAGAAACAAGCAATCTTGTTGAAATAGGTTCCCGTTGAATACGGGTAAACATTGAAACTGGCCGTGCCAGCAATCGGTTTGTCTGTCGGATTATGCGCTTCATAAAACGCCAAACCCGTTTCACCGATCTTTAATTCCATCTCGCGCACAACAGGTTTGAACGTCCACGGCATGCCGCGTTCCAATGACCCATCAAAGCGAATTTTAATGGTTTGCTCCAGCACCGTGCTGCTTGGCCCTGCGGCAACATTCGTCACACCGCCCCAGCCTGTGACGCGGCAAAACCAATCGTACAAAGGCACAGACGCAAACGACAACGCCAACATGCAAGACACCAAAGTCACCAGTTTAAACACCAGCGAGCGGTTCTGAGATGTGTTTGGCTGATCGCTCATTCACTGGCCTCCGCTTTTGGCTCAATGCTGTAGCGGGTCGTGTGATCATACGCCTCTAGGCTCTCGCCATTGGACATCTTCACAATCGTGATTGCAAAAACCAAAGTAACAAAACCGCCCAAAACCGCGCCCAACATCATGTTGGAGCGTTTTCTGCGACCATGCAGCGGATGTTCAGCTTTTATCGCCATCAGATCACCACCGGCCATGTGTTCAACAGATCAAATCCGCGCAGCACCGCGTCTCCCAAAAGGGCTGCGAAACTTGCAAACAAATACACCAGCGACAGGCGGAAAAACTTGCGTTCCGCCGCGAAGTTATCGTCGTCTGCTTGCGCGTCAGTGCGTTTCCACAACTTCATCGCACCAATCAAAAACAACACATTCAAAATCACCGCAGTCGCCAGATAGATCGGCCCGCCAATGCCTGTAAACGCCGTGGCAATCGCCACCACAAACAGCAAAACAGTATAACCCAGAATGTTGTTTCGCGTCACACGGGTGCCGTGGGTTACGGGCAACATCGGCACGCCAGCACGGGTGTAATCATCGTTCATAAACAGGCTCAACGCCCAAAAATGTGGCGGCGTCCAGATAAAGATCAGCATAAACATCGCCACGCTTTCAACCGAAATGCCACCCGTCGCCACAGCCCAACCCACCATCGGCGGGAAGGCACCAGACGCACCACCAATAACAATGTTTTGCGGGGTCCAGCGTTTCAGCCACATGGTGTAAACCACGGCGTAAAAGAAAATCGTAAAGGCCAGCAATCCTGCCGCAAAGAAATTCGCAGTCAGCGCCAGCATCCCCACCGCAATCACCGACAGCCACAGGCCAACAATCATCGCGTTTTTCGGAGTCACACGGCCATCAGGCACAGGGCGTTTCACCGTGCGCTTCATGATCGCGTCAATATCCGCGTCCCACCACATGTTCAGCGCACCAGATGCACCCGCACCAAGCGCGATGAACAGAATGGATGCAAAACCGATAACCGGGTTCACGCCCACAGGCGCGACCAGCAAACCAACGGCCGCCGTGAACACAACAAGCGACATCACACGGGGTTTCAGCAGCGCGAAATAGTCATCGAACTGGCTGTCCTGCCCATAGTCATTTGCGGTTGCATCGCTCACGGGATTATCCATTGGCTTTCGGGTTGAAGTCGAAGCAGCTTAGTTCGCTGCTTCGGTTTCCAGAACTTTAATCATGTTGGCGTCAGCAACTTTAACAGTCACGGGACCTTGCGCGTATTCCGCTTTGGCACTGGCCAACCATGTGTCGTAATCCGCTTGGGAAACGGCTTTCACGGTGATCGGCATGTACGAATGGTCTTTGCCACACAATTCAGAACACTGACCGAAATAAATGCCCTCTTTGCCTTCGTCCACTTCGAACCACAACTGCGCCAAACGGCCCGGAACGGCATCTTGCTTTACGCCAAACGCTGGGATCGTCCACGCATGGATCACATCCGCGCCCGTTACCTGCACAACGATGACCTTACCTGTCGGCACAACCACGGCTGTGTCTGTCGCCAGCAAATACTCGTCTTGCTCATAGCCGTTTGCTGCCAGATCTTCTTTTGGAAGCATGAAGCTGTCAAAACCAAAGCCATGATCCACATATTCGTGTGACCAATACCACTGGTTGCCCGTGGCTTTGATCGTGATGTCGGCTGCAGGGATTTCCTGTTGCTTGAACAACAATGTCAGGGACGGTGGGATCATGATGATCAGAACGATGATCGGAACAACTGTCCAAGCAACCTCAAGCACAGAGTTATGCGTGAATGTCGCTGGCTTTTTGTTGCGCTTGGCGTTGAACACAAACACACAATACAACAACAACCCGGTCACAAACAGAGAGATGATCGTGATGATCCACAAAAGAAACGTGTCCAAAGCGATCACATCCGTCATCAACTCGGTCGCTGGTGCTTGAAATCCGTAGCCGTCTTGGTTCGGAATACCCAGTGTTTTCAGCTCAGGCAAAGTCGCGTCAGCGCCATCTTGCGCCCAAACGGCTCCAGCCAGCGAAACACCTGCGAGTGTTGCCCCAATTTTCTTCAATGCGCTCACAGCTTGCATATGATCCAGTCCTATTCTGATCGACTTTTTTGTCGGTCGGGAGTCCCATGCGAAACGCACACCAGAATCCCCTGTTGTCTACTGCGCCCTAAAAACAATATTACAGTCTAAAGGACAAGCGTTCTATTTGCCGCATACCGCAGCTTTTTGGCCCGCTTGAACCATAAATAGAAGGAATCGCCCCTTTGGCCACCGATCAAAGCCCATTTCGCCCGTTTGAAACACAATTTGACGAAAATGCCGCACTCAAAATCCTGCGCGCAGCCACGGATGGCGCTGATGATGGCGAGTTGTTCCTTGAACGCCGCCGCTCTGAATCGTTGGTTTTTGACGACAATCGCCTCAAAACCGCCAGCTATGACGCCTCCGAAGGCTTCGGCCTGCGCGCCGTCAAAGGCGAAACCACGGGATACGCCCATTCCACCGAAATGACCGAAGCCGCCCTAAAACGCGCCGCCGAAACCGCGCGATTGGCCGTTGGATCAGGTGGCGCAACTATGGCCCCAGCCCCCCAAGCCACAAATCAACGCCTCTACACCGACGCCGATCCCATGGCCGACGCTGAATTTTCCGTCAAAGTCGAAACTCTGCGCGAAATAGATGCATTCACCCGCGACCTAGACCCGCGCGTCGTCCAAGTCTCCGCCTCCATCTCCGCCAGTTTGCAAGAAATCGAAATTCTGCGCCCGGAAGGCATCCGCGTGCGCGACGTGCGCCCGATGACCCGCCTCAACGTCTCGGTCATCGTCGATCAAGACGGTCGCCGCGAATCTGGTTCCGCAGGCGGCGGTGGTCGTTACGGCCTTACCGGATTGATCGACCCCGCCAATTGGCAAATCAAAGCACGCGAGGCCCTGCGCGTCGCCCTCGTCAACCTCGATGCCGAACCCGCCCCCGCTGGTACCTTCGATGTGGTCCTCGGCCCGGGTTGGCCCGGCATCCTGCTGCACGAAGCCATCGGCCACGGGTTAGAGGGCGATTTCAACCGCAAGAAAACCTCCGCCTTCGCAGGTCTGCTCGGCCAACGCATCGCCGCCAAAGGCGTCACCGTCCTGGACGATGGCACCATTCCAGACCGCCGCGGCTCGATCAGCTTCGATGATGAGGGCACGCAATCTGGCAAAAACACCCTCATCAAGGACGGAATACTCGTCGGCTACATGCAAGACCGCCAAAACGCCCGCCTCATGGGGGTCGCTCCCACAGGCAATGGCCGCCGCGAAAGCTATCAACACGCGCCAATGCCCCGCATGACCAACACCTACATGCTGGGCGGCACGATCAACCCTGGCGACATCGTGTCAGATCTGAAAGACGGCATTCACGCCGTCGGCTTTGGCGGCGGCCAAGTGGATATCACCAACGGCAAATTCGTGTTTTCCTGCACCGAAGCCTACCGCGTGAAAAATGGCGTCGTCGGCGCACCCGTCAAAGGCGCAACCCTGATTGGTGACGGCGCAACCGCCCTGAAACACATCCGCGCCATCGGCAACGACATGGCGCTTGATCCAGGAATGGGCAACTGCGGCAAACAAGGCCAATGGGTGCCAGTGGGCGTCGGCCAACCCACCCTGATGATCGGCGGATTGACCGTGGGTGGCTCGAAGATATGACGCACCTCCCTCTGTGGCGCGTTCCCCCAGAAAACGCGACGAAGTTGCCGATCCACGCTTTCCCCATCGCCGCAATCGCAACAATCATTGCGGTGTCAGTGTTTGGCTGGGGCCTCGTTTCCCTCAACGGCCTGCTCTTCGGGGAGGACGCTCTTTGGGAAACCGGAATGGGAGGGCTTGGCTTTTATTTGATGCTGTCCTTCATCTACAGCTGGGCAGGTTTCGCCGTTGCGTTCCCAATCGGGATCGTCGCGCGTACAAAAGGCTACATCGGCTTGCTTTGCGTGTGCGCTGCCTGCACCCTACCTGCACTCCTACTCGGCGTTCTGACTTTTCTGTCAGGCGGCGATCCCAAAGAACCCTTCTTATCGAGCATTTTTACAGCAGGCATGCTGCTGCTCACCTTCCTAATCTTCGCCATCCCCTTCTGGCTCATCCTCTATTTCTTCTGGCCCAAAGCCTTTGAAAAACAACTTTCTTAAATCCACACCGATCTGAACCTTCCCTATTTACCCCCTTCCACAGAAAAACCGCATTCGCAGAGTAAAACAGCTCAAACTCAACCGATCTCGCGAAAGCCTTGCCATGCTGACCCTCAACGACGCGCTCCGCCCGCACATCACCAAACAGACAAATGCGCTCGCTGGATTTTGGACCTTTGTCGTCATGCTTGCCGTGGCCTTGGTTGCGATGATCGTGGTTGCTGGGCTTATCGAATACGTGCCGTCCATTGAAACATCGCAAGTCTGGGAACCACGATTCGAAGCAGCTATGATTTTCTCAATTATTGGGCTGTTTTCATTTTTGTTCAGCTGGGTTTTGTTAATTGCACTCATTGGGTGCCGTTCAATATTACGCCGGTTCAAATTCGACGGCTTCTTCCCAACAACTCTCTGCGGCGCTGCACTGGGCTACGGCCTAAGCCGCCTTCTCATCTCGCTCACAAAAGACGACTGGCTTGCCGAATTTATCAATCCGTCCATCGGCATACATTTCATCATTTGGGGCGCAATTTACGGGGCTGCCTATTTCCTGTTTCTTCAATGGCTGTTGAAACGCACCGCAAACGGAAAACTGCATGCGCTGACCTAATTTCTTTTGTCCCAAAATACTCAAACCTCACCTTTTATTACACACCGTAACACCCAAAACGGGCCTGTTAACCAAGGTTAACAAATAAAAGTGCCATACACGTGCCATACGCTTTGCATACCGTTTGCATACGCTTTGCAGCCCGCTATTTTTGCGAAAATTAACTCTTTTCGGGCAAAGGTTAACACCTCACAACCCCGTGATAATCATTGCGAACCACTCGCAACTGGCGATTTCATCCCCATATAACCTGCATGAACAGACGCCAATTCACCCAGTCCCTCGCGGCCCTCTTTGCAACGCCTGCATTGCCCGCCGTTACCCTTGCTGCGGCCCCAACGGCCACAGCACCCGCTGCCGCCTATTTCTGGGCCGATTACATGACACGCCTGCATTCCCGCTGCACGCCAGACATGCTCGCACCATTCTTTCGCGCGGATAAAACATTGGCAAAAACCATTCATTCTCAATTGGTTGCCGATAATGTTCTTACGGCTTCGGGCCACGCACACCCCAATCTTTTGGCCAAACAACCGCAAAAAACCTTTGGACAGAACAGCGCCAAACGCCCACAGTCAAAACCTGAAACACAGGCAACAAAGGCGCAAAAAACCCCCATGAAACAAGCCCCCGAAATTCGCGCAGCCCATCCTGATGACCATGATGCCTTGGCTAAAATTTGGCACAACGGTTGGGTTGAATCCCACGCTGAGCACGTTCCCGCCGAGCTTACGGCGCAACGCACGCCCGACAGCTTTCATGCGCGTCTCACGGACATGCTCGAAACCACGCTTGTTACAGGCCCAATCGGTGCCCCAATCGGGTTTTGTGACATTAAAAACAACGAGGTATACCAAATGTATGTCTCCCCTACAGCCCGTGGAACGGGCTCCGCAGCGGCGCTCATTTCCGCAGGCTGCGACGCCATTAAATCCGCGGGCCACAGCCAAGCCAAGTTGGATGTGATCGCCGAAAACCCCCGCGCCCGCGCCTTTTACGAAAAGATGGGTTGGGTCAGCCAAGGTCTGCAAACCGTTGATGTGGATTTGCTGGATGGAACCTTCCCACTGGCCTGCATCGTGATGACCAAGGAGTTGATAACCCCATGAAACGCCGTACTTTTCTAACAAATCTTGCCGCAACCGCGACCCTGCCGATGATGCCCCTCAAGGCGCTTGCAGGTGCCGCCCCCGTTGCCGCAGCGGCCTCTATGGAACAGCCCTATCTGTGGGCCAGCTTCATCACCCGCGTGCACAACAACGCCTCTCCCTCGATGTTGCAACGGTTGCTAAAGCTCGATGAAGGCATGGCAAAACAGGTTTATTCAGAACTCCTTAAGAACAACGTGATAACCACACCAAACGCCTACGGACTCAGCCAAGCAGTAAATCCCTTCCCACAACCGGGATTGGCGCACATGCAAAGCCAGGTTTCGCAACAAGTTGTTAAGATTTCGGATAAGTCGTTGAAATTAAACACGTCCGACGACGAAAATCAATCTGACGACGATTCATCCCCTGTTAACCAAGAGATGACAGCCTCAGAGGATGAACACATCGTTAACGAATCCCCTGCCAACGCCACTGACCCAGACAGACAGGCTTAACTGGCTCCGCCTCATCCGCTCGCGCCGCGTTGGCCCAGCCACGTTTTTTCGCTTGCTCGATGAACACGGATCCGCCGAGGCTGCGTTGGATTTCCTCCCTCAAATTGCCCGAGATGCTGGCGTTTCTGCCTACTCAACATTCTCTCACAAAGCGGCCTACGATGAACTCACCAACGGCACCGCAATGGGTCTCAAACTCCTCTGTTTTGCCGATCCAGAATACCCCGAACTGCTGAGCCACATCCCCGATCCGCCCCCAATTTTATGGGCAATGGGCGATATAACGCTGCTAAATCGCCCCACAATCGCCATCGTCGGCGCGCGCAATGCCTCCAGCCTTGGCACGCGCATGACCCGCAAACTTGTCACCGATCTCAGCGCTGAAGGGTTTGTCATCGCGTCAGGGCTGGCACGGGGTATCGACGCCGCAGCCCACACAGCCGCCTTGCCAACAGGAACGATCGCTGTCCAAGCAGGCGGCGTCGATGTGGTTTACCCCCGCGAAAATGCCGCCCTACACGACGATATCGCCGCCCAAGGTGTCCGCATTTCCGAAAACGCGCTCGGCCTTATCCCGCAAGCCCGCCATTTCCCCCAACGCAACCGCATCATCGCAGGCGTGGCCCAAGCAACCCTCGTCGTGGAAGGCGCGATCCCCTCTGGCTCCCTAATCACCGCGCGGGACGCAATCGACCTCGGGCGTGACGTCATGGCCATTCCTGGCGACCCGATGGACCCCCGTGCGGCAGGCTGCAACGCGCTCATCCGCGACGGCGCAACACTCATCCGCTCCGCGCAAGACGTTATCGACACACTCATCGCACCAGAGCCAATCGCACCATCAGCCCCAAAGCAAAGAACACTCGCCCTAACGCCACCCGATCAAATTGCCACAAAAATCCTCACACTGCTCGGCCCAACAGCCGTGCCAGAGGACAGCTTGATCCGCGACGTTGGTCTGCCCGCATCCGAAATTGCGCCCCATCTAACGACCCTAGAGTTAGAGGGCAAAATTCACCGCCGTCCAGGCGGCCTCCTCGCGCTTGCAGTTTGATCAAGTCGCAACATTTACGCCCGTTCAAAAACCAAATGTTCACACCCCATTGACATCTCCCCTCGCAACAACACATTTTCCGCACGCCTGAAACGGCCAAAGTAATGCAGTGATTCACAGGATAAAAAATGCCAGTAGTTGTCGTCGAGTCCCCGGCTAAGGCCAAGACAATAAACAAATATTTAGGTGACAACTTCACCGTTTTGGCATCCTACGGACACGTTCGTGACCTGCCGCCAAAAGACGGATCAGTGGACACCGACAACGACTTTGAGATGAAATGGGAGGTCGCGAGCGACAGCCAAAAGCATCTTCGCGCCATTGTTGACGCTCTAAAAGACGACGACGAACTGATCCTCGCAACCGACCCTGATCGCGAAGGCGAGGCGATTTCTTGGCACCTAGAAGAGGCGTTGAAAAAGCGCAAAGCGATCAAGAAATCGACCAAGATTTCACGTGTCGTTTTCAACGCAATCACCAAAGATGCCGTCACCACCGCAATGAAAAACCCGCGCGATGTGGACATGGAATTGGTCGAGGCATATCTCGCGCGCCGCGCCCTTGATTACCTCGTTGGCTTCAAACTCTCGCCCGTGCTTTGGCGCAAGCTACCCGGTGCGAAATCCGCTGGCCGTGTTCAGTCCGTTTCCCTGCGCATCATCGTAGAACGCGAAATGGAAATCGAGGCATTTAAAAACCGCGAATACTGGACAGTTAAGGCCGTATTAACCACACCACGTGGTCAAGATTTCGAAACACGCCTCACTGTTTTGGGTGGCAAAAAGCTCGATAAATTCGATATCGCGACGTCAGAATCCGCCGAACTTGCGGTTGCCGCAATCAATTCACGCGACATGTCTGTCAAAAGCGTGGAGGCAAAACCAGCAGCCCGCAACCCATCCCCACCCTTCATGACGTCCACCCTACAACAAGAGGCCAGCCGCAAATTTGGCATGGGCGCACGCCAAGCCATGAGCACCGCGCAGCGCCTCTATGAAGCGGGCTACATCACCTACATGCGGACCGACGGCATCGACATGGCACCAGAAGCCATCACCGCCGCACGCAGCACAATTAAATCCCTGTACGGCGCAGAGTACGTTCCTGAAAAACCTCGTGTTTACAAGAACAAAGCCAAGAACGCCCAAGAAGCGCACGAATGTATCCGCCCCACAGATATGGACGCGACACCCGACAGTTTAACACGGCTAGAAGCAGATCAACGCAAGCTGTATGACCTGATTTGGAAGCGCACGATTTCATCCCAAATGGAAGCGGCCAAGATGGAACGCACCACGGTTGATATCGGTTCTGACGACGGCCAAATCATGCTGCGTGCCACGGGCCAAGTCGTTCTGTTCGACGGTTTCTTGCGCGTCTATGAAGAAGGCCGCGACGATCAGGTTGTGGATGATGATGACCAGCGCTTGCCGCAAATTGCGCAAGGCGAGCCGACAGCCAAAAAGACCGTCAATCCAGAGCAACACCACACCCAACCTCCGCCACGTTATACCGAGGCGACGTTGGTGAAACGCATGGAAGAACTCGGCATTGGCCGCCCGTCGACCTATGCGAGCATCGTGACCACGATCCAAACCCGCGAATATGTGCGCAAAGAAAAGAACCGCCTGATCCCCGAAGACAAGGGGCGTCTTGTGATTGCATTCTTAGAGAATTATTTCCGCCAATACGTCGGCTATGATTTCACCGCGAAACTGGAAGACGAACTCGATGATATTTCGGGTGGTCGCGAAGATTATAAGGCTGTTCTGTCGCGTTTCTGGCGTGATTTTTCCGCAGCCATTGGCGAAACTGCCGATCTGCGCATCACCGAAGTGCTTGAAAAAATTAACGAAGTTCTTGCACCGCACATTTTTCCAGCCAATGAAGACGGCTCTGATCCACGTATCTGTAAAAACTGTGGCGAAGGGCGACTTTCCATGCGCACAGCCCGTTCTGGTGGCGCATTTATCGGCTGCTCCAACTATCCAGAATGCCGCTACACACGCCCGCTTTCTGGCGAAGTAGAGGGCGGCGATATCGCTGGTCCAGACGGTAAGTTGTTGGGCGAAGACGAAAATGGCGATCCAATCACGCTTCGTTCAGGCCGCTTTGGCCCCTATGTTCAACGCCGCACAGCGACCGACGAAGAGCCAAAACCACCACGGGCTTCGATCCAAAAAGGCACTGAGTTAGAGAACGTCGATCTCGCACTCGCGCTCAAATTATTGTCGCTACCACGCAAAGTTGGCGATCACCCAGATGGCGGCGAAGTCACCGCGGCCATTGGTCGTTTTGGCCCCTATGTGATGTGGCAAATGCCCATCGAGGAAGGCAAGAAAACCGCGCGCAAAATCTATGCGAACATGAAAGATCCCGAAGAAGTTTTCATCGTTGGCATGAACCGCGCCATTGAATTGATTGCAGAAAAGCTCGCCAAAGGCGGCGGGCGAGGTCAGGCCGCAGAGCCATTGAAAGAACTGGGCGGACATCCAACCGAGGGCGGCGCGATCAACGTCATGGACGGGCGTTATGGCCCTTATGTGAAGTGGGAAAAAATCAACGCGACCTTGCCAAAGGAACTGGAGCCGACAGCGATTACTTTGGAAGAAGCGGTTGCTTTGGTGGATGCCAAGGCCCTGACCAAAGGCAAAAAGAAAAAGGCTGCGCCTAAAAAGAAAGCGGCCCCAAAGAAAAAGGCCGCCGCCAAGAAACCAGCCGCGAAAAAGCCTGCTGCCAAAAAGAAAGCCACGCCAAAGAAAAAGGCAGCGGTTGAGCCAGAAGCAGAAGACTAGAGCGCGTTAACAGCGGCGACAAATGCGTCGCCGCGCGCCTCAAAACTTGTGAATTGATCAAAGCTGGCGCATGCAGGCGCCAGCAACACCACATCGCCTTTTTGCGCGGATGCAGCAGCCTCGGTCACCGCCATATCCAGATCAGTTACAATCACGTAATCTGTTTCACCCAATTGGGCCGCAAACTCATCCGCAGCCGCACCAATTAGATACGCCCGTTTCACCCGATCAAACAGCGGTGCAAGCCCTGCAATGCCGCCTGTTTTAGGCTCGCCTCCCACAATCCAGTGAATATTTTTGAACGCGCTCAGGGCCTTTTCAGCGGCATCTGCGTTGGTGGCTTTGCTGTCATTCACAAACAAAACACCGTTCTTTTCAGCAATAATTTGGCAGCGATGCGGCAGGCCTGGATAACTCGCCAAATGTTCCTCGATCAGGCGTGGCGCAAGCCCGATAGAGCGACACACGGCATAAGCTGCACAGGCATTTTGATGATTATGCGCGCCCGGCAATCCACGAATATTGCGCAGATCAATCGAGGCCATCTGCCGCCCTTTGCGCCATTCCGCCAAAAACCCTTTGCGTGCGAAAACAGACCAGCCATCGCCCTGCAATTTACGCCCCGATGAGATGCGGATAACGGGTTCGCCCGACCCTTGCGTTTCGCGCAATTGCGCCGCCAAATACTGGCCTTCCATTTCATCCACACCGATGATCGAGCGATCTGGCCCGCCTGCGGTAAACAACCGTGATTTGGCCGCGAAATAGCCACCAAGCCCACCGTGACGATCCAAATGATCGGGGCTTAGGTTCATGAAAACCGCGATATCCGGCCCGAGCGAGCGCGCCAATTCGGTTTGATACGACGACAATTCCAACACCGTGATCTGCCCGTTTGATGCAGGTTCCAAATCCAGCACACCGCGCCCAATATTGCCGCCCATCTGCACATCACGCCCCGCCTCTTCTAGGATGTGGTGGATCAACGCGGTGGTGGTGGATTTCCCGTTTGATCCTGTAACGCAAACTACGCGGGGCAGAACCTCAAAGTCATCCCATTCAGGGGTGCCGTAACTGCGGAAAAACAGACCGATGTCATTGTCGACGACCGCGCCCATTTCCCATGCCTTAATGATCACAGGATGCGGTGCAGGGTACAAATGCGGGATGCCCGGCGAGGTTATCAAACAACTGATCCCCGCCCAGTTTTTGTCTTTATGCAGATCGGCAACCAGAAAACCCTCGGCCTTGGCCGCATCTTGTGCCGCTGCATTATCGTCCCAACACACGGGCAGCGCCCCACCAGCCGCCAGCGCCCGCGCTGTCGCCAAACCAGACCGCCCCAGCCCTAAAACCGCAACAGAATGCCCATCATATCCGCGTACAGGGATCATGGTTATCTAATCTTCAAAGTGGCAAGACCGATCAGCGCAAGGATCAATGAGATGATCCAAAACCGAATAACAATCTGCGCTTCACCCCAGCCACGTTTTTCAAAATGGTGGTGAATTGGCGCCATCAAAAACACCCGTTTGCCGGTCTTTTTGAAATACAGAACCTGGATAATTACAGACAATGCCTCGACCACGAATAGCCCACCAACGATGCCCAGAACGATCTCGTGTTTGATACAAACCGCCATCGCACCAAGCGCCCCACCGAGCGCGAGCGAGCCCGTATCGCCCATGAAAACAGCGGCAGGCGGCGCATTATACCACAGGAAACCAAGCCCACCCCCGATGATCGCCGACGTAAACACTAGCAGCTCGCCCGTACCCGCGACGTAATGCACATCCAGATACTGCGTGAAATCCGTACGCCCCACGACATAGGCAATAATGCCCAACGTGGCGGCGCAAATCATCACCGGCATGATCGCCAAACCATCCAACCCATCCGTCAGGTTCACTGCATTCGCAGCCCCAACAATCGTGATCATCACAAACGGAAAGTAGAAAATGCCAAAGTTCAGCAGCGCATCTTTGAACACAGGAACCGCCACTTGGCGCGACAATTCATCGTTGTGCAATGTGGACACGTAAATCGCCGCAATCAGCGCAATCAAAAATCCCAGTGCAAGTCGTGCTTTACTGCTAAAACCAGCAACGTTTTGCTGTTTTACCTTTAGGTAATCATCCAAAAACCCGATCGCCGCAAACCCCATCGTCACCAGCAAAACTGTCCAGACATAGCCATTGTCCGTACGCGCCCATAACAACGTGCTGACCAGCATCGTTCCCAGAATAAGCATCCCGCCCATCGTCGGCGTACCCGCCTTTGCGATGATGTGCCCCTCTGGGCCGTCTTCGCGGATCGGTTGGCCTTTTTTCTGCCAGCCTTTCAGATAGTTAATCAGCGGTTGGCCGAAGATAAAGCTGAGGACGAGCGCGGTAAAAAACGCCCCACCAGCGCGGAAAGTGATGTAGCGGAACAGATTGAAAAAATCGCCCCCGTCGCCGTATTGGCTTAGAAAATATAGCATTAAACGGTTCCGCCCCTATTTTTCGCTGGTTTGTCCAAGCGTTTTGATTGCCGTGACCACTTGTCCGACTTTTGATCCTAACGAGCCCTTTACCATAGCAACGTCGCCAGAATCCAGCAACCTATTCACACAAGCTGCCATCTGTGCAGCCGCGTCAAAATGCTGGCCTCGCCTATGATCTGGCAATGCCGCGTGCAACGCCGCCATCAACGGCCCGCTGGTATGCACCTTGTCTATTGCTGCCATTGGCACAGCATCCGACAAATCTGAATGATAGGCCTGTTCCTGCGGGCCCAATTCCAACATATCGCCCAGAAACGCGACGCACCGCCCATTTTCCTGTGCGGGCGTCGCCGCGGCCAAAACCGCCAACGCGGCGACCATCGACGTTGGATTGGCGTTGTAACTCTCGTCGATCAGCTCGACCGAACCGCCTGTTTCACCCAGCTGAACCGTAAACCGTTGCCCGCGCCCAGATGGCGCCTGCCAACTGGCCAGCGCCAACATGCTTTGCGCAACATCACCGCCAGCGGCTTCCACGGCTGCCAATACAGCCAATCCGTTCATGGCCAAATGTTCGCCAGGTGCGCCCAGTTTGAACAGGATTGGATCGCCGTGTAAAACTGCCTCGACTGCAGATCCATGATCGGACACCGATGCTTTGATCAGTCGAATATCCGCGCCCGCGCTTTGGCCAAACAAAACACTGCGCCCATCACCACGTGCCTTTTTCAAAATCGGCAGCGTCGGAATATCCGCATTCAAAATAGCCACGCCATTTTCGCTAAGCCCTTCAAATATCTCAGCTTTCGCATCGGCAATCTGTTCCACATTGTCAAATGCGGCCATGTGAACGGCGGCAACTGTCGTGATCACGGCCACATCCAACTGCGCCATTTTCGCCAGCGGGCCAATCTCCCCCGGGTTGTTCATCCCAATCTCGATCACCGCAAAATCCGTATCCGCAGGCATCCGCGCCAGTGTCAGAGGCACGCCCCAGTGGTTGTTAAAACTGCGCACTGCCGCGTGAACTTTGCCCTGCACCTGCAGCGCTGCACGCAACATTTCCTTTGTGCCCGTCTTACCAACCGAGCCCGTCACACCAATCACTTTGGCATTCGTACGCGCCCGCGCAGCCAAACCTAAATCTTCCAGCCCGCGCAAAACATCCGCCACGATCAACAACGGCGCATCCTTTGAAACGCCTTCGGGTCGGTGCGATACCATCGCAGCACCCGCACCCGCCGCCAAGGCTTGCGCCACGAAATCATGTCCATCGCGCACGTCTTTCAACGCCACAAACAAATCACCTGCATTCAATTCGCGCGTATCAATTGAAACGCCGCCAACGGACCAATCCCCAATCGCGTCACCACCTGTGGCCGCGACTGCTGCTTCTTTTGTCCACAAAATACTCATGCACCTAATCCATCAAGCGCATGCACCGCCACGCTCGCCTGTTCTACGTCGTCAAACGGCAACACATCATCGCCAATGGTTTGCCCTGTTTCATGCCCCTTTCCCGCAATCAACAATGCGTCACCGGGTTGCAACGCATCCACAGCCGTCAAGATCGCCTGCGCGCGATCGCCAATCTCGGTTGCTTCTGGGCATTCAGGCATTATCATTTTGCGGATCATATCCGGGTCTTCGGATCGCGGATTATCATCCGTCACGAAGGCAACATCGCTGTATTCGCTTGCCGCTGCCCCCATCAAAGGCCGCTTACCTTGGTCCCGATCACCACCAGCCCCAAACACCACCAACAACCGTCCTAGGGTGTGGGGCCGCATCGCCTTTA
>Ga0233426_10001000_pt1 | contig 27514 bp, 26 predicted proteins | sample SI_118_April2016_6_FD_179875 | JGI IMG/M metagenome (GOLD analysis project Ga0233426, IMG submission 179875) | Seawater microbial communities from Saanich Inlet, British Columbia, Canada - SI_118_April2016_10_MG | ecosystem: Environmental > Aquatic > Marine > Inlet | place: Canada: British... | reverse complement strand
TCAAATTGAGGAGATAAAACTATTTGTTTTGAATAAGTAGAAAATATTTTTTCTTTAAAAGAACGTATTGTTGCATAAATATAATCATTTTTCATATTCAAAGTAATTGAATAGTTTTCACTTTTTCTCCCTAAATCATATAGATAATATTCTTCTATAAAATTAAAGTTTAATAACGCTTCCGTTTCATCGTAATATTTAATTTCTGCGTAAGTCATAGGATCCATTGATAATGGGTTTCCTATATATTCAAAATGCGCGTCTGGGAAAATTGGTTTCCCTAAATAAGTACGAATATTTTCTCATTTTAATGTAATATCATAACGTCATTCAACGTATGCATCTCATGAAATTCAAACTACTTTAATAGAGGATTTTAATTCAATATTTTTATGTTTATCAATGATTAATATACGAATATCTGTTGATCATTCTAAGATATAACTTAAACGTAATGGTGTTTTTCATCCATAAATTTTTGTTCATGCAGATATATCTACTATATTATCATTTTGTAAATCATCTTTTATATTAATTAATTCTTTTGTTATTAATTGAAGATCTTTTAGTATTCACAATTTATTTATATACGCTAAATTTTTCGAAAATATAAATAATTCATCTTCTTTTTCAAATACTGTTTCTGTAATTTGAGAAAAACTATCTACTATAGATTTTTTCTTTGTGGTTTTATCAATCAAACGATTAAATTCTAATCTATAATTAAATACATCTCAACGTGTTACAGAAGAAAAATCTGCATTTATAGTATTATTATCAATTGATCATTCTCTGAAATTATCAACAGCACTTATAAATTCTTTTGAATTATAGAAAATATTATCGTCAGATTCTATAATAATAGCTTCTGCTCATCCTCTTCATAATTGGTTTTTTAAATTTTCTTTTATAAAAATTTGTCCATTCATCAGATATACTACATCACTATCTCAATCATTATCGACATCAACACTTTTAATTTCTTCTTTTCAATCTAATTCATTTAAATAATCAAATAAACGATATGTAATTTTCGGTGCCATCTCTACATATAATCCTTTATATTGATATCTGTACTGTGACTTACTTGCAACTTCACAACTATTTCACGCTGGTACATGAGATGTTGAAGTAGTAGCCATGTTCATACTATTATCCCCTTGAGTATATGCTAGTAATGGAGATCATACTTTTTCGAGTAATCTTTCTCCTCTGTTTTCTAAATCATTTTGCATTGGTGATCATCCTCCGTTAACTAATGCTAATGCTGATTTTTTAAATCTATTATTATAAACAGCAAGTTGATTATTATAAGCATCTACATCATTATTTAATTCAATATCTACTTTTTGAATATATTGTGGTTGTAAATATGTTTCAATATTTTTACCGAATTCTTTATTTTTTAATATTTCTGTGTGTAAAATATTTTTTAAAGTATCAAATTTATCAAAATTATTTTGTTTCAAATCTGATATAAATTTATCTTCTTTAGCAAATGAGTAGTTAAATACTGGATCCCAAACAGATCTAAATGAGTTATATTTTGGATGTCAAACAAATACATCTGAAGCTAGTGATTCAGCAACTAATTTTTTAAAATCTGAATTAGAAACTGTATTATTTTTCCCATTATCTAAATGTTGAACTAATTCATTTACACCTCTTACAATATATATAGCAAATCAAAGTACTCTTTCTTCTTGAGTATGTCATATTTGTCACTCTACTCAGTCAGTTCAAATATTTATATCTATATGAGATGGTAATTGAGAGAAATCTAAATCGTCTACTCAAAGATTTAATATCTGAGTGAAGTCGTTACTGAAAGTTGTCAAAGGCATTGTTACTTGACGTGCTAACTCAGTAATAAAATCAGTTTCAAATTCTAGGTTTACATAAGTCGTTACCTTGATTGCATCTACAAATGGATATGAGAATTGCGGTAATGATAAATCAATAAAATCAGTTGGTAGATATCATGATCTTTCAGTCAAGAATGCAATTTGATCTCACGCTCTCCATTCTGGAACAAATGGACTTGTTTTGAGAATACACATTGCTTTAGTTATAGCTTTGAGTATTTCTAAAATACCTTCCAATGAAGCAAACATTTTAGGTAATGTTGGTGGTGGTGGTAAATTTGGTAATTCTACTGTTGGTAATCCAGGTAAATCTGGTAATTCTGGTATATCTATAGTTGGTAATACTGGAATTTCCGGAAGATTAATAGAAATAGTTGGCACATCTGGTAGATATAAATTTGGTAATGTAGGTAATAATATTGGACGTGTACCAAAGGTAAATTCAGGAAGGGTTATTACAAGTCCTGCACGAATATTATGTAAATCCATAATTATGTCTGGCCATTTTGGAAATTGTATAACTGGAATACTTGGTATAACTGCACTTATCATTTTCCAAATAAATTCCATTAAATCTCATCTTTCATTTTTACATTCAGAACATTCAGCTTCATAGTCTACAAAGACATCTATAAGTAATTGCCAAGATTTTAATATAGCTTTTATAAGAATATATAACTCTACCCAAGCTTTAAATCTTTCTCAATTACTACCAATCCAACCTCATAGTATTTCAGAGATAATTTCAACATTACAAAGAATTTGCTCTAGGTAATCTTCTTTTTTCTGAACAAGTTTATTTAATTTTTTTGGGAATTCTTTATATGATTTAATAGCTTCCATATTTTGCTCTAAGGAATTTATTAATCACTCCATTTGTAGAGTTATTTTCTCTGAAGCTGCATTATTTTCTTCACATTCTTTTTGTTCTTTTGTATCAGTATATGAACAACCTCCTCATAGTGACCATGCTTCTTTAGCTCTTTTTAATTCAGCTTTCCATTGATCAGAAGTTTGTCACCATTTTTCAAGTGTTGCATTCACTTCATTTCAATCAACCCAAGGTATTTCAATACTTAAGTTTTCTTGTTGTAATTCAATTAATGGAATATTGGACATAAATGTATATGCTGTCTTTATTCCTGAGTTTACCGATTTTACAGTTTCATTTTCGTTAATAGCATTTAAGTTATCATTAGCTTGAATCAAGTCTTGATATCCTTCATCCTCTATATCCTCTTCTGATTTTTCTCAAAAATCTAATACACCAGAGAAATCTGGTAGTATAATAAATACAGTTGGAAAATCAGTTAATTTTGTTACTATTTCTTCTATTTGTCTTGTAACCCATCACATAAGAAAATCTGGAAATCATGAGATTCTTCTATTTTTAATCTGAATAATATCACTAAAACTTCCTGATTTACCTGCTCAAAAATCAATATTTAAAGATAATTCATTGTCCATTCATTGGCCATTAATAGTGATTAATGGTTCATTTAAACGGTCAGAAATATTAGCATTATCAGGATGAGCAATTTTTGAAAATGATTCTTTAAATAAATCTTCAAATTTTTGTGATTTGTTTCAGGTAGTTTTATAATCAAAATATTCTTGTACTAAATCTAAATCAAGTTCATTTACTTGTTGCTTATCTCAAGTACAATTTGCATTAATAATAGAAACTCATCCACCTCAAGCACTACTACTTGTTGAAGATGATCATAGTGTACTAGCATCTCAATCTGAACCATCACTACTACAGCTAGCAAGTGGCATAGCTGTAACAATACAATTTCATCCAGGTAATAACGGACTAAGTCATGGCATATTTGCATATCCTGCTACACTTGCAGGTCAACCGAAACAAGCAGCTACTCACATACCTCAAGTTAGAGTTGGTGTAACAAATAAACGGAAAAAATTCGATGAACTATTAATTCATAATGATCCTCACGCTTCTTTTCCTGTACATCAAGGACCTAACCAACTAACTGGCCATATAGCAGGTCAACATACTGGACCATATTGCATCCATGTAAAAGCAGAAAAAATAGGAATTCATTCATCTACATTTAATCCATCTCATATCGGAGATCCAAATAAAGTTGGATCTCAACCTGGTGCAAGTGGTGCCCAGTTAAGTGGAGTAGCAATACAACCTCATCACCCAAAACCACAACTGAGTCATTGAACCAAATTATCAATTCATGACATTATATGATCAACATTCTCATTTATTTCATCTAAATTAGATAAAAAATCTTTATCAGAACTCGTATTATCTTCCATATCAGGAATACCATCTCCATCTGTATCTTGATATATATCTTCTAATGCTCAACTTGCGTATTCTTGTAAGTCAGATGCACTTCAATTAATAATTTTATCTATATAATCAGGAATTCCATTATTATCACTATCTTCAGCATTTTGTTTTATTTCTGGTGGCAATTCTGAATCACATACTGGTACTTTATTTCAGAATCCATATTTACGAATTCATAGAGAGCGATAGATATCAACTGTTTCACTACAGTTTTCTTGAGAATTAGAATAAATTATATCTCAATAAATATCATTTCAAGATTCTCCCTCTTCAAATAAACCTACTTTTATAAATCCTAATTTGATTGGAGCAGTAGTTAATTTTGCTTTTAGAGTGAATGATTCTCCTGGAACTAGATTAAAATCATCTATGAGAAAATTATATCAAGGAATATCATAACGTATTTGTGCATTTTTACTCATATCTATACTTGTTTCATCAAGTGTAAATATAGTTATAATATCCTCTACATATGCAATTTCCTCTATTTTTTCATTAGAATTATTTGTAATAGTCAATTCAAAATTAACTATTGATCATTTTTTTAAATCTCATGAGTAAATTTTTTCTATATTTATATCAACTGTTTCACTATATTCACTTCGTATAAAATCACTTTCTGTTCATTCAGGAAATGTTTCTGGATAAGTAATTCACTCAGTCTGAGTTGCTATAAAATTATCTAAAGATACTCTACTGTCAATAACTCATGCTCCTACTTCAGTAGATAGAGGTGAATTAATTCAGTCAACTAATAGTTGTGAAGCAGGTAATGTTAACTCATTATATTTATATGGTATCTGTACAAATACCATTCAGTCAAGTAATGTTGTATTTACTCAAGTTCAGTTAAAATCTGATAAGTTTTCTACATTTTCCTGTATAGCATTCATAAACGCTTCCGAATCACGCATCAAATCAGAGTTATCTCAAGCTTTTCAGAGTGAAACTAAGCCTTTATAGTATATTGCTCCTCTATCTGTACGTGGTGTAGAGTTAAGTTGAGCAGTTGGGACAGATAATAATCATAAGGCATCGTTTTTAAATACAGGAATTTTAGAAGTTCCTCAACCATACATAATAGAAATATTCCCTGAATCATCAAGTAATACAATATCTTGTTTACCATCTTTATCCATATCAAAAGCTTCCGCTTGTAATATTCTTCCAGATAAATTAAATTGTTTACGTAAGTCTATTCTAAAATAATCTTTATTATTATTATTTAAAAGATAAGGATCTCATTGTTTATTCACAAAGAAAATATCATCAAATCAATCTCATGTAAAATCTCATGTTTTTATATTTTTAAATCCTCATAAATCATATATATGAGCAAGATTTCAGATAGAACGGTAATTTTTTTCATTATCAGTATTTTCTAATAATTCTATATATTTGTCTCAATGAATTAAAATAATATCTTGTTTTCCATTATTATTGTAATCAAGGAATTCATATGATTCTACACTTGTTTTATTAGAGAGAATTTTTCAAATTGTTGAATCAAAGTCTTTTAATTTTCATGGTAATTTAGCGTGACTTTGTTGTATTTTTTTCAAACGTAGCACTGGATCTCATAAGTTTATAACTCCAAATGATTGATACGCTTTTACCGATTCTCAAACCGATTCTCAAGATGCAAATTGTAATAAAGATTTATTTCATTCACTCCAACCATTTCCACCTTTTTCTACAAAATTCTCATAAGCAAATAGGTTTCATTTACTGAAATTATCTAATTGATTATCAATATCTAGTGGGTTATTATAATATATAACTTTATTATTATTTCCTTCACTGTAACTCTCAGCTGCAGAATAACGATCACCTCAAAGGAGTAATAATATAGTATTTTTTACAACATTTTTTGTTTTATTGAATAATTCTTCACTTCTACTTGTTTTTATATCAGCTCAGACTAAATTATATATTAAGTCCCCTATTTTTTTATTTCATGAAAATATTTTTATTTTTAAATATTTTTTTTCATTATTTTCATCTAATTCAAAATAAATTTTTCCATCCCTTTCTATAGATCCTTCTTTATTAATAGAGAATATTTTTCTTCAGTATTGATCTTGAATATAAAGAGATTCACTATCACCGTATCCTTTATAATCTGTTCAATCTGACTGTAATACAATAGAACTTTTTTCATCAGAAATATTACAATGAGCAAAATCTCAATTATTACCATGACACATATTGAGTTCTGTTTCTTCTCACAATATAGGTGCAACTTTTCAAATATAATTTCATAGTGCTTTATTTTTAACAGAAATTATTAATTTTTTGTTTTCTATAGATGTTGAAAACTCTATGTCTGTTGATAAATCTGTTGATTCAGCAATAGATGAAACACCTCAATTATGCTCTATCATTACAACATCATTACGTGAAAACGGATTATTCAGTAAAGATGTTACAGCTAGAGATCTATTATTTTTATCAAATAATAAAGATCATGCTAAATAATTTTCTTTAGTAATGTCTCCATATGGAGCTCCTAATAAAGTTGTATATAAAGCATTGTACGAAGTTTCTTTAATAGTTTTATTATTCCAATAAAAGTATGTTTCAATTTTTCCAACAGCATCTAAATCATTCACAGATACTTTGAAGTAAGCCATTCATGGAAGGTCAGTAGCAGCAACAGATAATGTAGCAACTCATTGATTGATTCCAGAGTTTCATTCATTAATAGTTACGTATTTTTCATATTCAGATAATACCTCTAAAGAAGCAGTTCAGTTATTATTTTCGAATGTAATATTTCCATATTTATCTTTAACGAATACTTCTATGTCAGAAATATTTCATTCAAGAGCTTCAATTGCATACTGATTCATTCATAATTGAATATATTCAGGTTCATCATGTAATATTTTTATATTTTTTTCGTAAATAGTTCTTAATCATTCAACCTGTATTTCTATTGGTACATTTTTAGCTGCAAGAGTAGTAGTAATTAATTCAATCTTTGCAACTCAATTTATAACATCAAAATAAGGTTTGATTGTTTTACCATATATACTGTTCATTGAAAAATATAAACGTGAATTTATATCAGAATATACATTATTATTTTCATCAACTATTTGAATATTTAATTCATAAGTATCTCCTCAAACTTTTATATTATTATTTTCAACAATATTAATATTAATTTCTTCTACTACTTTTACATCAGTTTCATCTGATAATATAGTATTTCATGTAAAATCTTTTAATGAAAATTGTATTTTATTATTACCTATTGTATCCTCAGATAATAAACGAAATATTTTATATCATTCCACTACTGGATTTGAAGATTTTTTTTCTTTATTATGTTCAAAAACAATAGATTCACCTTTTATTTCAACATCTAAAGTATATGGTCTTCCTATAATTATATTGTCAAACTTGTCTAAAATAGATATTACATTTGATGTGACAGCTCAATTAGATTCCATAACAGATGCTCACATATGTAATTTAAAATGGTCAGCTTCTTCAGATATAAGATTTAATTCTTTTTTAGACACGAAACCATTTCCATCAGTTATTTTTAACGTAAAGGTTCATGTTTTAGTTATACCAGGAAAACTATAGAAATTAGATAACTGTGATTTTGTAATAGTAATTTCATCAACTATTACTTCATCATTGTCATCTATTAATTCTAGTGTCAACGGGTATATTAATCGTAATGAAGCTCATCATTTAGAAATATTATCTAAGCTAATAATTGCTTTCTGAGTAACATTATTTTTTGAATAAATATTTTTTTGAACATCTTTTAATTTTTGTTCATTACTGTCTAAGATAAATATTTGTGATTTGTCACTTACTATTATATCATTTATTCATACTTCTGAAGTAATTTCACCACTATCTTCATCTATAATTAAAGAATGAAGAGTTGAAAATAACCTGTCTCCACGTACTTCTACAGTCACTTGATTAGAAATTAATTCAATTTCTTTTTCATCATTATTATTTAGTACTTCTAATTTTGCTTGAAATATATAATTAGCATCCACTCACTTAGTAGTAAAGAATGATTCTACAACTCATCATTGTGGACGTAGAGAGTTTGACGTAAAATTAATATATTTATTTGCATTTATTTTATCATCTCAAAGTGAATAAACTACTTTCTTATTTCATGCAGTAAATTCTTTTTTTTCATCTTTTATAGCTTCAATCCTTAATAATTCAAACTCAACATTTGTAGAATTATTAAAAGTTAAAACGTTATCTGAAGCATCTAAAATACGTACTGTGAGTTTTCATGGTTTATTATAATAATACCTGTTTCCATCAGAAGACATATCTATACTTCATCAAATTAGTTTATTTTCTAAACAATCATTAATCGCATTTTTATTAACATCTCAATTACATTGTGCTAGATAATCTTTTTCTTCTTGATTCAATAAAGGTATCGTTGGTCCACATGTACTTTCTGTTACTGTGATAGTAGGTGGTAACATATCATCTAACCAACATACTACAGCTGGTATCCATTCATATATTGGGACTCCTTCAGGTGGTGCACACTTAAATATATTTTCATTATTATTAGTATCTGATTTTCAAGCACCAATATTTAATCCTAATAGCTCAGATTGTAAATTAGCATTTTTTTTGATAATATCTTTATATGGATTTTCTCATTTAGATTCAGGATTCATTTGAACATACATATTTTCTGTATCTCAATGAGCTCCTAAATAGGCAATTTCATATTGTTTTTTATTCTTTGGATAATTAAACTTTTTAGATTCTGTTGAGTTTGAAACTTTTTCTGATCAAGCGAATTGATCATTAAGGTAATTTTGAAATACAAATTTATACTTCCCTGAAACAGAATTTAAATTATTCCAATACAAAGCAAAAACTAATGAATCATAATAACTTAATATTTTTTCATCTTCTCATATTTTTAAAACTTTATCTTCTTTATCTTTCAGATAAGTATAAAAATCTACTCATCAAAATTCTTCTTTATTATCTTCTAGATATATTTTAAAAAACTTATCAAAGTTTTCGAAATTATAATCCTCTCATTTTGGCAAAGAGAATCTAAATAAATATGGGTAATTTATTTTTTCATAATCTCAATTTATATTTTGAAAATCTATAAATCTATCTTTATCAATCGGAAGTGATGGTGTTATTCCAGATTTAATTTGTTTTCTTATAGTTTCATCTATTGGCTCCTTATGTGAAACTACACTAGAAATTTTTTTGAAATAATATGTAGTATTATTTATCGTACAAGTTAATCCGCTACAATTTCCATTGGCCTGTAAAGATTTGAAGGTATCGTTAAATCATGCTTTTTTTGGTATATCTAGACAACTCCATTCATTCTTATTTGGAAGCAGTCAAAGCGCTGGCAATTGATAATCTACTTCAGGTGAAGAAAAGATATCATCAACATCATGTAACGTATAAGCATAGAAGTTATTATTGAGACATTGTTGGTAATTAGTTGAATTATATGGTAATGATTTTGGTATATATGATCCAGAGATATCAAAAACAGGCACTAATGAGTTATTGGTATTAAAAGTATTTAATGCAATAATTCATTCTCCAGCATTATCTGTATCAATATTTAACGGAGTATTTCATCAAAAGATATTTGATGATGAAATTCAATTTTGAATATTATTCATACATATTTTTAAGGTTGAACTCATAGAGTCGTCTATTGATTTCAGTAATTGAATATCAGATTCAATATTAGACATAACAAGACCTCTATTTCATAATGTAATAGATCCACTAGAATATGAAGACCCTCTATATGGAGTACATTCTTCAGCATTAATTATATCAGCAGGATTTTTCCCTGACAGTAAATTAATATATACATCAGTATAAGATCTAGAATATTTACTTTTTCTTTGTTCTACTTTGTATGGAATATAAATATCATTTTGTAGTTCAGTATCAACCTTTTGATCTATCTGTAATTCAAAATCATCATTTGCCTCCTTAATAATCTCATCGTTAACTGAATCGAGAATTGTAATTAAATATGGAATAAAATCAGCATTAACTTTATTTCATGAATAATTGTACCTTCATGCATTATTAACATTCTTTCTTAATTCACCAATTGATCATTTACTAAAAATTTCCACAAATTTCTTTGTAGATTTATTAATAATGTGTCTAATTTGAATATCAGGAACATTGAGAAGTTCTGGTCAAGAGGCTGTAGATAAATTTATAGAATCTCAAAGTATATCTTGTAACCCCTCCATTGAATCCTTTTGAGCATCTAATACTTTTTCTTTTATTTTATCTCATAATTTCTGATTGTAACGTTGATATAAAATATCTTCTTTATTTTCTAAATATGCCTCATATGCCCTAAAGCTATCTAAACTCGCTGCTTTTGATTCACGAATCTGATCAAAGTAAAAAACATAAGGTTCATAATTTTCTGGGATAGAATCATCTGGATTACCATTTAATACTCATTTAGTTTCAGCAAACAATCAAGTTCCATTATAAAAAGAATCTGTTTTTCAAAAGAAATCATCCATTGCTTGAATATTTTCTCATTCAGATCCCAAGTTTGGTGAAACAACTCAATGCCATATCTCTACTCATAGACCATTTAAATTTTTATCATTTTTCTCATATTTACCATTCTCATGGTTATATCTAAAGTATTTATCTTTAAAATCGACAAACGGCACAATTGTTTTTTGAGCGTTATTATTTTCATAAGCAATTGGTAATGAAAGATCTCAAACAATAAGTGTCCCAACCAACTGAGCATTATGAGATCAATCATTTAAGGTTTTAAATCATTCTAAATATAATGACTCATTTAAAGAAGCTATTTCATAAGCCGTAGTATTTTTAGGAGTAGGTAAAATAACTACTTGTGTATTATTTAACACACTAGAAATATTCTTTGAATATGTAGCAATACTTCATTTAAGAGAATTATAAGCTTCCTCCTCCACAATAATTGATACAATATTTGTGGTACTATTATTTTCAGCATATACATCTATTTGATCTAGAGGAATACGAAATGTAGTCGAAAATAAAAAGAAAAATAATATAAAAAATGACGTAAATCTTTGATATTTAGAATATTGCATAAATATTATTTTTTGGCTAACAAAAATAAAAAAAAGGACTTTTTAACATTTTAGTTAAAAAGTCCTTTTTTCCAAACAATTTTTGTACTATTTTTTTATACAGTTTTTCTCTCTCTATAACCTAAAGTTAACCTTAATTTTTAAACAAAATAATACGTAAATATTTACACATTATTATTGAATTAATTATTATATTAAATTTCAGTTTTCCCTCACATATATGATAGCAACACTTCTGGTATTTTCACATTACCTTCTGCTGTTTGATAATTTTCTATAATAGTTATTAAACATCTACTCATAGCGATAACTGTACCATTTAATGTATGAGCATATAATGATTTTCAATTTTCATCTTTATATTTTATTCCTAATCTTCTTGATTGAAATTCTCAAACATTTGAACAACTAGTAACCTCTCTGTACTTATCTTGTCCTGGCATCCAAGCCTCGAGATCATATTTTTTCATTGCAGGATTCCCTAAATCTCAAGAACAAACATTCAATTTATTATATGGTATATCAAGACATTGCCATATTTTTTCCTCTAACTCAACCATGAAATCATGCATTTTTTGAGATTCATCTTGTTTACAAAAAACAACCATTTCTACTTTATCAAATTGATGTCATCTTAATATTCCTCTAGTATCTTTCCCTGTAGAACCTGCTTCTCTTCTAAAACATGGGCTTATTCCAGCATACATTATAGGTTTTTCTAAATCAAGAGTTTCTCCTCCATGATATGAGGTTACTGGCACTTCTGATGTTCCAACTAAATATAGATCATCTTCACCTGGATTAACTTGATATATACCATCCTCATCTGCTGGAAAAAATCCTGTTCCAAACATAGCCTTATCTCTTACCATAACGGGTGGTAACATTGGAGTAAATCCATGAGCAACTAGTTGAGTAACAGCATAATTTTGTAATGCCATTTGTAGTAATACTAAATCTCATTTCAAGTACCAAAAACGTGCTCATGAAACTTCAGATCATTTTTCAATATCAATCCATCCTTTTTTTTCACCTATCTCATAATGAGGTTTTATTGGGAAATTAAATACTCTTTTTTCTCCATAAGTAGAGTGAATAATATTATCTTCATCAGTTTCTCAAATTGCTGCCGTAGGGTCTAATAAATTAGGAAATTGATAATATAACTCATTCCATTTTTCATTAATTATTTTTTGATTTTCTTCAAGTTTCTTTAAATTTTCTCAAACTATTTTCATTTCAGCTATTTTAGCTGGTCTTTCTTCATTTGATAATGTTGGTATTTCTTTTGAAACTTTATTTTTCAAAGTTCTAAGTTCATCTGTTTTAACTATAAGATTTCTTTTTTCTTCATCTATTTTTAAAAAATCTTGAACATTTAATTTCCCTAATCTTTTATTGATTATATCTTGAACCATTTCAGGTTTTTCTCTAATAATTTTTATATCTAACATAATTCTCTGATTAATTGATTATTTTTTTAATATTTTTTTAATTTTCCTAATTAAAACAAGCATAGTATATTTAAATCTGTTATTTATCCAAATAAAAGATTGTGACACAGCTCTACTCTCTTTTGTTAACTTTAACTTGAAATCTGTGACTCAAGATAATTCACTATTTTTTTCATTAGGTCCAGCAATTCATAAAAAATCATAAATTGTTGATCACCTTTTTTTAGCTTCTTGTATAGCTAAGAATTGTACTCAATATGGTGCCATAAGGTTTCTATACTCTTTCTTAGAAGTGGAAGCTCAGTAGTAATAAATTGCTTGTTCACTTCAAAAAACAAATATTCATCAAGCGATAGCTACACCATCTTTATACGCTAAAATTAGTTCTGAGTCAGAGATTATATTCAAAAAATTTTTATAATACTCTAATGTATTTCATGAAAAATTATCTCTTGAAGTAGTTTCATGCATTAAATTAAAGAAATTCTGAATATTATCATCTGATTTTGTGACAATCTGACAATCAACTCATTTTTTATTAGAAAGTTTAATATTATATCTTCCTTTTGGTTTCATATTCGCTAATATTGATTCAATATCTTTAGATAAATCAATAACAGCAGTAAATGGTGTGATAAATTTTTTATAATATCATTCTGTAAATCAACTTAATTTAATAATCTCTTCATTATATGAATTAGTCTCTATTTGAATAAATAAAGCTTTTTCTTGTTCACAAATATTTCTTAATGCTACTGATTGAATTAAGGATAATTCTCATTTAAATCATAATATAAATAAACCATATTGATTCAATCATAACGATCTTTTTTCAATGGAAAAATCACCAAATTGAATATTTTTTTCAACTTGGTTAGATATTTCTAATAATTTTTTCCAATTTTCTGTTTGCCAAATCATACTAAACAATATTTAAATAACGATCATTTATTTTTTTATCTATATCAATCTCCAGTGATTCTAAGAAATTATATAAAATTTCTGTGCTTTGTCATTTTTCATATTTACAATTCAAGTATATTTTTCCATTATCAAAAATATCAATAGATACTAACACTCATGATAAATAATAATTTCTACGATATTTGTATATTTCTTTTATTTTATCAGTATAAACATTCTTAAATAAAGTATACGTATCTTCATCAATAAAAAAACGTATAACAAAGTATTCTTCATTAGATGAATCACTGTTTTTTGGTCATTTATATGATAATAATAATTTGTCTGGAAAAATCTTACGTATTTTTATAATTTCATCTGAATCTGATAAATCTCTATCCGAAGGGTTAAAATATCTATCATTATGTTCAATTTCTCATAAAAATGTTCCTCCTAATTTATATATTTCTTCTTCAAATTTATCTTTATCTAAAGAATTTAACAATATTTTAAAGTTATTTTCAAGTACTTTCGAATTAGAAGATTCTACTAATGGATTATATGCATTAGATATAATAATATCTGCATTATCTTTTGTTGGAACAATATATTTTATGTGCATTGGCTCAACTGTTGATAAGAAATACTCTAGTATTTCTTGTGGTTTTTCTCACGTTCTTTGTATATCACGAAAAATTCTACGCATTATTTGTCCATGAGCTCAAATATCCACAAAAATATTTAAATCTCATAATTCTGCTATAGTATCTTCTAATGCAAATAATCATTCAACAATAATAATATTTTTTGGTTCTATTCTTATAGCTTCGAATATTGGGTCTGTTTTAAAATCATATTCAGGTGCTAAGACAGTTTTCCCTGCTTTTAATTCTGATAAGTGTTTTGAAAATAATTCTAAATCCAATGCTTCAGGCTGATCCCAATTTAACACATTTCAAAGTGCAATTTGTTCATCCATAAAAGTATGCCCACGGTAATAATTATCCATAGAAATAATAGATGAATCAACAAAAGCTTCTTGTATTTTATTTGCTACTCTTGATGTTTTTCATGAAGCTGTACCACCTGCAACCAATATAATAAATGGTCATTTTTTATTAGAGAAATTATCACTAATGTATTCATTCACTTTTAGTACTCATTGCTCTAAATTAAAGTTCATTTTTGATTATTATAATGTAACTGTATGTATATGTTTTTCTCAAATCAATGTTATTCTTCTCCCTCTTGGAGTTCTGTCTATAAATCATATTTGTAATAAATACGGTTCTACAACATCTTCTAAAGTAGCTTCTTCTTCTCATAGAACTGACGCAAGTGTATTTAATCCAACTGGTCATCCTGCAAATTTTGAATCAATTGCTTCTAAATATTTTCTATCAAGATAATCTAACCCAAGCGCATCAATTCAAATATCTACAAAGATTTCTTCCATAATTTTAGGATCAGAAACGTTTTTTCCAATTGTTTTGTAATCACGTACTATTTTTAATAACCTATTAGCAATTCTTGGTGTACCACGTGACCTTTTTGATATTAATTCAATCGTTGATTCAGATAAATCTAGTTCTAATAATTCTGAATTGTTATGAATTATTTGTGATATTTCATCGACTTTATAAAAATCTAATTTTAGAACATTTCAGAACCTATCTCTCAGAGGTGAAGACAAAGCTGACAATCTGGTAGTTGCTCCAATGAGTGTAAAAGGTTTAAGAGAAAGTTTTACACTTTGTGCTCCAGTTCAACTTCAAACCATAATATCTATTTCGAAATCTTCCATAGCAGTATACAATATTTCTTCCACTTGTGGTCTCAGTCTATGAATTTCATCAATAAAAAGAATATCTCACTCTTCTAAATTTGACAAAATACTTACCAAGTCTGATTGTTTATCAATTGCAGGACCAGAAGTAGATTTAAGACTCGTTCACATCTCACTCGCAATAATTGAACTTATTGTCGTCTTTCATAACCCAGGTGGTCAGTAAAACAATACGTGTTCTAAGCTGTTTTCTCTAATTTTTGCACTCCCAATAGAGACAGATAAATGACGCTTAATAGTATCTTGTCCAACATAGTCACTCAACTGTTTTGGCCTCAAAATATTTTTAGACATTGAAATGTCTGAGTCTTTTTCCTTTGGAGTAACTACTCTACTCGCTTCAACATTTGACGATTCTATCACAAGCTTATAGTTAATTTTTAATTTTGTATATATTATGGATATATATTTATTTGTAAAGAAATTAAATAATAAACTAAGTAGTTTTTTCAACTAGATTTATAAATAAAATTAGATATAATAAAAAAAAATTATTATATAAGTGTTAAAAATTACAGATGTTACAAATAGAAACTTGAGTAAATAATGAAGTACTAAGAGACACATGTGAAGAAATCAAAATAAATGAAATAAAAAAATACGAAAAACTTTGAAATGAAATGATTAAATACATCAAAGATCCTGAAAATGGTTGAGTTGGATTAGCAGCACCACAAATAGGAGTAAATAAAAGATTAGTAGTAGTGAGTCTACTAAAAGACCGGGATGATGAAGATTTCAAAACAATCATGATGATGAATCCAGTAATTCTTGAACATTCAGAAGTTACAGATACTGAGGAAGAATGATGTTTATCTGTCCCAGGAGCAAAAGGAAACGTAAAAAGGTATCTTACTATCAAATTACAATACAAAGACAATAAAGGGAAAGAAAAAAACCTAAGACTCAATGGATTATCAGCGAGAATAGTTCAACACGAAATAGATCATATAAATTGAGTATTATTTGTAGATAAATTAGAAAAATAAAAAAACACTAAATATTAATTTAGTGTTTTTTATTTACATATATTAATTATAGTATATAATTAATATATCCTATTAACTTAATGATCTAACTTAATAACTAAGTTCATGATTATTAACCATGCTGAGATAAAAAATGGATATTAAAAAAAATATAGATATTGATGATAAAATTGGAAAATCTATTTGTGGTATATTTTCCATATTAAGCTTAATAATGTTATTTTATATAATATACGATATTATTAGTAAAGCATATATCAGTGATAAAGGAATATTTGGTGTTTTCTTTTTATCAATAGTTACACTAGTTTTTATTCATGGATATAAATCATTTACAAATGATTAGAGAAATTATAAGATTAAAAAAATCCTAGCTTTTCAGTTAGGATTTTTATTTTATTTGAATTTTGAATAATCAAACATTTTCATTTCAGAATCAACTTTTCTTACGATATCAAGTATAACAGATACAATAATTATTAACCCTGCAGCAGGAATAATAAAATCAACTGTAGAACCTTCGAAGAAGAGTTTAGACATAATGTATGGTAATACAGCAATAAGTGCTAAGAAACTACCACCAAATAGGTTTAAGTGAGATGAAACTCATCTAAAATATTCAGCTGTTTCAGATCCTGGTCTAATACCTGGGATATAACCACCTCTTTTTTGAATATTTTCAGCAACTTGGTCAGTGTTAAATGTAATTGATACATAAAAGAATGAGAATCCAAGTACAAGCAAGAAGTATGCAATGATAAATATCCAAGAAGGATTAGTAAAATTAAAGTAAGTCGTTAAGAACGTACCAATTTCACCAGCCATTCCAACTTTACTTGAAAGAACTTGTCCTAAAATAGAAGGAAATGTGATTAAAGATACAGCAAAGATGATTGGAATCATACCTGCTTGATTAACTCTAATTGGGAAGTAAGATTTTTCTTCTCTTCCTGTTCTAGTATAAATAATTGGTATTCTTCTATTCCCTTCAGTAAATTTTATAATAATATAAATTACTAATAGAGTTGCTAAGAATAATCCAGCGAATAATCCATAATTTTCAGCTGACATATAACTGATAATAGTACCAGGAACTGAAGCTAGAACCCCAGCAGTAATTAATATACTAATACCGTTACCAATACCTCTTTCTGTCATTAGTTCACCTAACCACATTAAGAAAATTGTACCTGCAGATATAATAGTCATTGCCATTAATACTGTAGCAGTGTTAGTAGTATCAATAATACTACCTCCAGCTAAATTATTCATTAAGTAAATCATACCGTAACTTTGTGCAAATGCTAGAGGTAATGTTAACCATCTAGTATATTTTGTTGTTTTTCTTTGTCCAGCTTCACCTTCTTTTTGAAGATCTCATATTTTAGGAACAATTACTCCTAAAAGTTGAATTATGATAACTGCATTAATATATGGAGATAACCCCATAAGTATAATAGAAAAGTTAGCAAGTCCTCCTCACATTAAAGCTGAGAAGAAAGAAAGTCCTTTTTGACTATCTAAAATTGCTGAAAGACCGTCAGTATTTACACCAGGAACTGGAATAACAGAAAGAAGTTTATAAACAAGAACTAATACTAAAGTTGCAATAATTTTTGTTCTAATATCTTTTACTGCAAATACTGATTTAATACCACCGAATACCATAAAGAGTTAATTATTAAGTAATTAAGTATAGTATAACTAAAATAACAAAAAACCCAAACTTTAGCTTGGGTTTTTTATTATATTAGTTCTAATTTACCTCATGCTTTTTCAACAGCTACTTTTGCTGATGGAGAAGCCTTTTCAACAACAACTGTAATTTTCGTAGTTAACTCACCATTTCCTAATAATTTAATAGGAAGTGATTTTTTTCTGATAATTCTATTTTCCAATAGAACTTCTCTGTTAACTGTAGTAATTCCTTTGTCAGCTAATTTAGCTAAGTCAGTAATATTTACAAGGTTATATTCTTTTTTGAATATAGCATTAGAAAAACCTTTTAATTTAGGCATTCTTCTGAATAAAGGTGTTTGACCTCATTCAAACCAAGATGGAGTACCTCCACCTGATCTAGAATTTTGACCATTTGAACCTCTACCACAAGTTGTACCTTTCCCAGAAGCATTACCTCTTCCAAGTCTTTTTGAAGTTTTTCTTGAACCAGCTGTTGGTTTAATATTTTTTAAAGATAACATATTTTATCTAGTTTATTTAAATATATACTATTTGAATGATGCTAAAGCTTGAATAGTTGCTCTTGCGTTATTAATAAGGTTCGTTGAACCGTATCTTTTTGCTAATACATCTTTGTATCCAGCTACCATTAAAACTTTTCTCATTGCACCACCAGCAATAATCCCAGTACCTTTAGATGCAGGGTGAACCATTACTTTTGCTGCTTTATATTTTGCATCAATATTGTAAGGGACAGTTCCATCTACAATTTTAACGTTTGTTAAATTCTTTTTAGCATTTGATACAGATTTAGCAATTGCATCAACTACTTCCCAAGATTTACCAGTTCAAAGAGCAACTCTTCCTTTCCCATCTCCAATAACCATAACGGCTCTGAATCTAAGTTGTCTACCACCAGAAGTAACTCTCGTTACTCTATCAATAGCAAGAAGTTCTTCCTTGAATTCTTTTCTTGGTTTTGAAAATTGTCATTTTCTATTATCTTTTCTAGAAAAAGCCATAGGTCTATTTCATTAAGTAATTAAAATTCAATTCAAGCAGTTCTCACAGCTTCTGCTAAAGCTTTTACTCTTCCGTGATATTTGAAACCATTTCTGTCGAAAACAATTGTTTCGATTTTTAATGTTTTCATTTTTGAAGCTACATCATTACCTACTATAGTAGCAAGTTCTGTTTTAGTACCTTCTTTAATTTTTAGATCAGATGCTGAACATAGAGTTTTACCAGTAACATCATCAATAACTTGTGCATAAATGTGTGTATTACTTCTAAACACAGATAAACGAGGTCTTGATTCTGAACCACTAATTTTAGCTCTTACTCTGTTCTTTCTTCTTAATCTTAATAATGCTTTTAATAACATTTTTATAATTTTAAAAGTTAAAAGTTGTTAATTAACAAAGTGCGATTTATTTACCAGTTTTTCAAGCTTTTCTTCTAACATGTTCTCCAACATATTTGATACCTTTCCCTTTATATGGTTCTGGTTTTTTCTTAGCTCTAATTTTCGCAGCAAATTCTCAAACAAGTTGTTTATCAATACCAGTAACGTGAATTACATTTTTGATTTTTTCATCAGCTGCTATTTTTAATCCAGCAGGTACATCCATTTCCACTTTATGTGAAAACCCAATACTTAGGATTAATAAAGCACCTTTTGGTTCAAATTTGTATCATACTCATACAATTTCTAAACTTTTCTTATACCCAGTAGTTACACCTTCAACCATATTATTTAAAATAGATCTAGTTGTTCCCCATAGAGCTTTTGCTGAATCGTTTAGTTTTTTTACTATAAGAGTATTTTCTTCTTTGATTACTTCAACACAATCTTGGTGAGTAAATGAAAGTTCCCCTAAAGGACCTTTAACAGTTACTTCACAACCGTTGATTGTTGCTTCTGTTTTATCAGAAAGAACAACAGGTTGTTTTCCTATTCTTGACATTTTTTATTTGTTCAAAATATAAACTGGATAAACAATTTCTTGTTTCTCATCTATACGTGCAAGCTTAGAATACTTCTGCAAGTAATTCTCCACCTACATTTAAGCTTCTTGCTTCGTATCAAGTGACAACACCTTTAGGAGTTGAAACTATGTAAATACCGTGTCCATTTCTAGATTTTCTAATATCAGCAGCACCGATATAGATTCTTTGACCTGGTCTACTAATTCTTTTCATAGTAGGAAGGTATTTAGTAACTCTAATATTATTTAGAGTCATTAAAATTGATTTTTTATTGTTATCTTCAGTAACAATTTCATAATCAGTAATGTATTTATTTTTCTTAAGAATTTTTAAAATATCTACCTTAATTTTAGAATAAGGAACTTTTACGTCAATTATTCTTGCAAGATATGCATTTCTAATTCTTGTTAATAAATCTCCAATAGGATCTATTATCATAACAATAACATTAATTAATAAATTTTTATTATTCTTTGTTTTCTACCAAGATGATTTTCTTACACCTGGTAATTCTCCAGCATTTGCTTTTTCTCTAAAACAAATTCTACAGATATCAAATCTACCAAGATACCCTCTAGTTCTACCACATGTACTACAACAGTTGTATACTTGAGTAGCTTTTTCAGGTTTTCTACCATCTACTAGAGCTTGTAAAAATTTCTTTTTTAATCTATTTGCTTTAGCAATTTTAGCCTTTCTAGCCATATTAAACTATTTATATAGTAAATTTTTATTTAGAGAATGGTAATCACATTTTAGTTAGTAATTCTCTCCCTGATTCTTTATCTTTAGCAGTAGTTTTAATAGTGATTTGTAATCCATGTGTTTTTACAATATCTTCTTGTGGTACTTCTACAAAGATTGTATGTTCCTTAACACCGAAGTTATAATTCCCATTTTTATCAAAACCTTTTTTACTAACTCATCTGAAATCCCTAACCCTAGGAAGAGAAACATGAATAAGTTTTTCTAAGAAGTTATACATATTATCTCATCTTAGAGTAACTGTTAAACCAACTGGCATACCAGCTCTTAGTTTAAAGTTTGATATTGCTTTTTTAGCGTATTTTACAACACATGCTTGACCAGCAATAAGAGATAAATGTTCTTGTAGTGAAGAAAAGTCTTTATTACCTGATCTAACATACGTTCAGATTCACATATTAAGTACAATTTTTTCAACTTTAGGAACATCCATTACATTTTGGATATTTAGTTCTTTTTTCAAAGCAGGAACAATTTCCTTTAAATATTTTTCCTTTAACATTTTTTATGATGTTATTAAATAATCTTTAATTATATTAGTAAATAATTATTAATTATTTTATTATATAATCTTTTGCTTCTCCTCCTTTTTCAGAAAGAGCTTTTTTTGAGAATCTAAATTTTTTAGAAACTCATTTTTCTTCAACCATTACATAACCAACTCTCGTAGGTTTTTCTGTGAAAGGACAAAGTAGCATTACAGCTGATACAGCAATAGGTTTTTCAAATTTTACAATTTGTCCAGGTTGTGTACCTTGTTTTTTCATATGTCTAGTAACGATGTTAGTATCTTTAACTAAAATTTTATTTTCACTAATGAAAACTTTTAAAACTTCAGCTACTTGACCTCTATCACCACCTTTTCCAGACATAACTTGTACTTTATCTCAAGTTCTTATTTTCATATTTTGAATAATTAATAATAATTATAAAACTTCTGGAGCAAGACTCACAATTTTTTGATATCCTTTTGCTCTTAATTCTCTTGCAACAGGTCCAAATATACGTGTTCCTCTTGGATTTTTATTGTCATCAATTATTACAACAGCATTATCATCGAATCTTACGTATGAACCGTCTTTTCTTCTGATTTCTTTTGCTGTTCTAACAACTACTGCTTTTACTACTTTTTTCTTTTGAACAGTTCCATCTGGAGCTGCTTTTTTTACAGTACAAACAATAACATCACCTACAGAAGCATATCTTCTGTGTGAACCTCCTAGAACTTTAATACATAATACTTCTTTTGCTCAAGAGTTATCAGCTACTGCCAATCTTGATTCAGTTTGTATCATAGAATACTATTCTTAAAAGTTAAATTAACTAAGTTTTTCTAACAATTCCCATCTTTTAAGTTTAGATAAAGGTCTTGTTTCTTTAATTGTTACTACATCTCATTCTACACAAGTATTATTTTCATCATGTGCATGAAATTTTTTAGTCACTCTAAATCTTTTTTTGTATTTAGGGTGAATTTTGTAAGTATGAACAGATATTACGATAGTTTTATCCATTTTAGCGCTAGTAACTGCACCTTTTTTAGTTCTCATAAAATATATTTATTTAAAAATAATTTACTTAACTTAATATTAAATTATTTAGAAGTTGCTACAGTGTTTAGTTGTGCAATATATCTTCTAAGTATTCTAATTAAGTGAGTTTGTTTTAATTCTCCTACTTTTAATCTCATTGTTAATACGAAAAGATCTTTAGAAGCTTTTTTAATTTCAGCTTGTAAGTCTCCAATACTTAAGTCATTAATCTTTTTGATTTCAAGTAATTTTAAATCTTTTAATTCTTTCATTTGTTTGAAATTATTAGTCAACTATTGTTTTAGTTTTTACTGGTAATTTATAAGAAGCCAGTCTAAAAGCTTCCCTAGCAATTTCTGGAGTTACTCATGTTATTTCAAACATAATTCTACCAGGTTTTACAGGGGCTCTGTACATTTCTACAGATCATTTACCTCAACCCATAGGTTGTTCTAATCACTTAGCGGTATATGCTTTGTCAGGGAAAATTCTAATCCAGATTTTTCCACCTCTTTTAATATATCTTACCATTGCTCTTCTTGCAGATTCAATTTGTCTAGAAGTTATATAACCTCTAGTCACAGCTTTTAATGCATAATCACCAAAAGCAATTGTTGAACCTCTTACAGCTTTACCTTTGAGTCTACCTCTAAAAGTTTTTCTGTACTTAGTTCTCTTTGGTTGTAACATTTTTTAGTACATTAAGTATATAAAAAATTTTAAATTGTCAAGGTTTCTATTTTTTATAAATATCACCTTTGTAAATCCAAACTTTTAATCCAAGTGTTCCATAAACAGTTTCAGCTCTGACAGTAGCATAATCTATATCAGCTCTAATGGTTTGAGTAGGGATATTTCCTTCTTTAAAAGTTTCTTTTCTTGCAATTTCAGCTCCGTTAAGTCTTCAACCAACTTTGATTTTAATACCTTTCGCACCTTTTTCCATTGCTTGTTTAATTGCTTGTTTGATAGCTCTTTTGTATGGCATTCTTTTTTCAATTTGATTTGCCACCATGAAACCTACAATTTTAGCATTTATGTCTGGATTTTTAACTTCTTTTACTTCAATAATAACTTTTTTAGCTATTTTTTTAGTAATAAGTTCTTCTAATCTAGTTTTATTTTCACCAGTTTTCCCTAAAACTAATGATGCTTTTGCTGTATAAACAACAACAATAATTTCATCTTTAGTAGCAGATACTAATATATCTCCCAAAGGAATACCTGTTAATTCTTTGTTTACTAAATCTCTTACTGTAATATCTAAACCTAATTGGCTTGTATATGCTTTTTTATCTGCATACCAAGAAGATTTCCATGATTTAATATAAGGTATTCTAAACGATATTGGACTAACTTTATGTCACATAATTGTGTGTGATTAATGGTTATTAATGTCTATACATATTTCAGTACGGATAATTATTTAACTTGTAGTTCTAGTTTTACATTTGAAGTTCTTTTCAGAATCGCATGCATTCTCCCTCTAGAAACTGGATTACCTCTTTTATAAACAATCCCTTTAGAGATAATTAAAGTATCAATATAAAGATCTTCTGCTTTTTGATTATCATTGTTTTCAGCGTTTTTTACTGCAGCGTAAACAATTTTATACAATAAGTCAGCTCCTTTTTTAGGAGCGAATTTTAGAAACCCTAAAGCTTCTTCAATTTTTTGACCTCTAATAACTTCAGCTATTACTCTAAGCTTTTTTGGAGAAATTCTAATATTTTTCCCGTTTGCTTTCATAGTTATTAATAGTTATACCTAGTGATAGGCATATAAAATACTTCTATTTTTTTCCAGCATGACCTCTGAATGTTCTCGTCATTGAGAATTCACCTAGTTTATGTCATACCATATCTTCGGTAACAAAAACAGGTACGTGTACTTTCCCGTTATGAACACCTAATGTGTGTCCAACGAATTCAGGAATTACTGTACATGCTCTTGACCAAGTTTTAATAACACCTTTTTTTCCTGAGTCATTCATAGCTACTACTTTTTTCACTAATCTATCATCAATATAAGGTCATTTTTTTAAACTTCTTGTCATAATACAATTTTAAAGTTAAGTGTGTAATTAAACCATAAGTTTCCCTTTTCTTGTTTTAAGTATCCATCTAGATGTTGTTTTCTTTCTACTTCTAGTTTTATACCCAAGAGCTGGTCTACCCCATGGAGTTTTTGGTGCTTTCATACCAATTGGAGATCCACCTTCTCAACCACCATGTGGATGATCAACAGGATTCATAGCTTTCCCTCTAACAGTTGGTCTTTTACCCATCCATCTAGATCTACCAGCTTTACCAATTTTTACTTGATTATGATCAGGATTAGAAACTTCTCATAAAGTTGCGTAACAATTTTTATGAACAAGTCTAATTTCACCTGAAGGTAATTTAATTTGTGTATATTTCCCTTCTTGTGAAACAATTACACCATATGAACCTGCAGCTCTAATAGTCGAAGCTCATTGCCCAACGATTAATTCTAGGTTGTAGATATGTAATCCTGTAGGAATATTTTCAATCTTCATTCTGTTACCAGATTCTAATTTAGCTTTTTCCTCAGTAACCATAACATCTCCAACTTGCATTGTTTTATGTGCAATTACATATCTTCTTTCACCGTCTGCATAACAAACAAGTGAAATCCATGCTGATCTATATGGATCATATTCTATAGTTTCAACTTTCGCTGGAACTCCCATTTTATCTACTTGAAAGAAATCAACAAGTCTGTATTTTTTCGCATGTCCACTCCCTTGATGTCTTACAGTAATTCTTCAAGTATTATTTCTACCTGCGTGTTTTTGTAATTTAATCGTAAGTGCTTTATGAGGTTTAGAAGTAGTAATTTCTTCAAACGTATTTACAGACATCCCTCTTCTCCCAGGAGTAGTAGGTTTAAATTTTCTAATTCCCACTGTTAATCTATTTAGAAATTAAATTATTTTACAATAGAGAAATCAATTTTTGCACTTGGATCTTTAAGTGTAACGTATGCTTTTTTAGAAGATCTTTTTCTTAATTGCATACCACCTTTTTTCCCGTGTTTAAATTTTTCTCTTGTGTTTACAATATTTACCGCAGCAACTTCAACTCCGTAAATTTCAGATGTAGCTTTTTTAACATCAATTTTAGTTGCATCAGATGCAATTTCAAATACGTATGTATTATTACTTACTTCTAAGTTTGAAGTTTTTTCAGTTACTATAGGTTTTTTTAAAATTTTAAACAATCTCATTTTTCAATTTTTTTAGAAATTATTTTGCAAGAGCATTTACTGTATCTAAAGAATCTTTTACAATAACAAGAGTTTTGTATTTAAGAATATCTTTGATATTTAAATAGTCTGCAAGAATAGTTTTTACATATGGTAAGTTTGCTGCTGATCTTTCTACGTTTTCGTTTTTCGCAGGAAGAGCAAGTAACATATTTTTTTCATATGGTAATTTACTGAAAACAGTAACCATGTTTTTTGTTTTAGAATCAGATAATTCTAATTTATCAACAATGATTATTTGTTTATTTGCAAGTTTAGCAGATAACGCACAAAATAATGCCTTCCTTCTTTCTTTCTTATTCATAGAAAGTGTAAAGTTAACAGTATTTCTAGGACCGAATGCAAGACCACCTTTTTTTCTAATAGGAGATCTAGCAGAACCAGCTCTTGCTCTACCTGTACCTTTTTGTTTATAGATTTTTCTAGTTGAACCTCTTCTTTCACCTCTTGTTTTAGTATGAGCAACAACCATTCTGTTGTTAGCTAATTGGTAAACAAGTGCTCTATGAATTAATCCTTCATTTAGTTCTAATCAAAATACTGATTCATTTAATTCAATTTCTCAAATTGTTGAACCGTTTTGATCAAATAAATTTGTTTTCATCTTTATGATCAATAATTAACAATTAAAAAATTACTTTTACAAATGAATTTCTAGCACCTGGAACTCCTCATCTTACTCATACAACTGATAAATCAGTATTTACAAGCTCAACTGGGATTTTTTTAATTGTAACAGTGATGTCACCATGATGACCATGCATCTTTTTCCCTTTGTGAGTTCTAGTTGGTTTTCTATTACCGATAGAACCTAATGCTCTATGGAATTTAGAACCGTGAGATGCAGGTCAACCGTGGAAGTTATGTTTTTTCATAGCCCCTGTAAACCCTTTCCCTTTTGAAGTTCCTTGTACTTCAACAGTTATACCTTCTAATACAGAAGCTGGAATTACATCACCAGTTTTGTATTTATCAGCATCACCATCTTGTAATGGAAATTCTTCTATTTTAGAAAAAGCACTTTTATTTAATGTAACTTTTCCTTCCGCTAATTCAGTTTCAGTTTTTACAACTCAAACGATCATAGCATCGTATCCATCTCTTTCGAGAGTCTTAAAACCTACTACTTTTAGAGTTGGTATTTTTAACAAAGTAACAGGAATGAATCTATCATTCTTTATTACTCTTGTCATTTCCAACTTTGTAGCAATGATTCATGCCATAACAAAATTTTGTTAACAAAATAAGTCAGAGGTTAAACAATCTTTACATGTAAAGTGTTTAACTTAACCTCCAAAAAAAACTTTTCGTGATATTTTCTTAAAAAGCCCCGGGATTATATTGCTATCTACTACTTTGTCAACAAAAAAATATTTTCCCTTGTTTTATAGGGAAAATATTTTTTTATATAATACTTATTTATGTAAATTCTTTTAAATTTATTTGTTAAAAATAAAATCAATATTAATAAATCTTTTATCAAAAAATAATCAAATGACCAAATAATCAATCCTTAGCGTACACAACGAACAAAGTTAATATCAGTCTTATTATTGAGACCAGAAGAATCATAACCGAACTCGGTGATCCATACATAATCTGTATCACTAGAGTAACTAGTAGAACTCCAATAGTTATCATTAATGGTAGTAAAGTATGTCGTATCTATAATCGGATTACTTGTACTCAAATCTAATATAGAATTTAATTCTTTCCTATTTGGGAGTTTCCAATCAGTACTTCATCATAAATC
>Ga0233426_10000999_pt1 | contig 27515 bp, 25 predicted proteins | sample SI_118_April2016_6_FD_179875 | JGI IMG/M metagenome (GOLD analysis project Ga0233426, IMG submission 179875) | Seawater microbial communities from Saanich Inlet, British Columbia, Canada - SI_118_April2016_10_MG | ecosystem: Environmental > Aquatic > Marine > Inlet | place: Canada: British... | reverse complement strand
CTATTGAGGCATAAAAACTTGCCAATGTTGTAGCGATGGTTGTTTTGCCTGAGCCACCTTTTGTATTTAAAACTAGTATTGATCGCATATATAGTTCCATAAAGTTTAGCTTATGGTTATTTTATCATTATTTTACAGCATGTCTATTTTCAAATATCAAAAACTGATACCACTGGGGCGTGATCTGAAGGGCGCTCATTTTCTCTTGGCATAATATCTATATAACTAGAAGTGCACTTATCAGATAAAGCTTTATTAGATAATATTAGGTCTATTCTTAAGCCTCTATTTCTCCTAAAAGCACCAGTTCGATAGTCCCACCAGCTATATAGTTCCTTATCTTGATCAAATATTCTAAAACTGTCCGTGAAACCTAAATCTAGGATTTCTTCAAGAGCATGTCTTTCTTTTTTACTACAAAGGATTCTGTCTTTCCACGCCTCAGGGTCATATATGTCCTCATCATTAGGAGCAATATTAAAATCTCCCAAAACAACATAATATTTTGTTTTTTTTAAATCATTCTCTATATGTTTTTTTATTTTTTTTAACCAATCAAGCTTGTATTCATATTTATCTGATCCAACTTCGTGGCCATTAACCACATATAAATTTAAAACTGATAAATCTTCGCCATACCTAGTTAATAAAAATCTTTTTTGTTCTTGTTCCTCATTATTGATTAGCTTTATAGACTCTTTTGGAGGAATTTTACTTATAGTTGTAACGCCGTTATAAGTTTTCTGACCTATATAGTCACAAAAAAAACCTGCATCCGTGATATCATTTATTGGGAAAGAGCAATCTTCTACTTTGGTTTCCTGAATTGCCAAAATATCAACATCACTTTTTTCTAGCCAATCTAGAACTTGCGGCAGCCTTACTCTTAAAGAATTTACATTCCAAGAAGCTATTTTCATTTTAGACCTAAGCTGTCTAAAAGAGGTTCTATTTTTGGCTCTCTCCCCCTAAAATCAATAAATAATTCTAAGGCTGGTTTGGAGCCGCCTGTTTCTAATATTTTTTTCATAAATTTATTTCCAACTTTTCTATCTACTAATTTATTTTCTTTAAAAGCCATAAATGCATCGGCAGATAAAACTTCTGCCCACTTGTAACTATAATATCCTGCTGCATATCCACCTGAGAAAATATGAGCAAAACTATTTTGGAATTTATTACTATTGTGAACAGGCATCAACGATGTTTCTTTTCTTACTTTTTTTAGAATCACATCTGCTAATTTTGTCTTTTTCTTTTTATCGTTCATGTGCAGCAGAAAATCAAATAATGAAAACTCAATTTGTCTTAGCAAACCTAGGCCAGTATTATAGTTTTTTGTAGCTAATAATTTTTTAAATAAACTATCAGGTAATTTTTTATTTGTTTTGTAATGAAATGCAAAAGTGTCAAGAACGTCTTTTTCCCAACACCAATTTTCCATAAACTGGCTTGGTAATTCAACAGCGTCCCACTCTACTCCAGATATACCAGATATACCTGCGTAATCTACTTTTGTTAACATGTGTTGCAAGCCATGACCAAACTCATGAAATAAAGTTTCAACATCATAATGCGTGAAAAATGCAGGGCTTGTTTTTGTTGGCGGACTTGAGTTACAAGTAATGAAGGCTACTGGTGATTGGATGGAACCATTTGAATTAAGTCTTCTTTGTGTGCATTCATCCATCCATGCGCCACCTCTTTTATTTTGCCTTGCGTAAAGATCAAAATAAAATTTTCCTCTAAGATTTTTATTTTTATCATAAATTTCATATAACCTAACATCTGGATGCCAAACATCTTTCGTTTTTTTTAATATAACATTAATTCCATAAAGTGATTTTACGAGTTTAAATAAACCGTCTACCACATTCTCTACTGGAAAATATTTTTTAAGCTCTTCTTGTGAAACACCAAAGTTTTCTTCTTTATATTTCTCCGAAACATAACCTAGGTCCCATGGGTTTAGTTTTGTTATGCCACATTTTGTTTTTGCATATTTTTTTAAGATATTTATTTCTTTTTTGGATTGTTTAATTGCTTTTGTTTTTAAATTATTTAAAAAACCTATTACTTCCTTTGATGACTTTGCCATTTTTGTCGCAAGGGAATATTCAGCAAAATTTTTATAATCTAAAATTTGAGCCATTGTTTGCCTTAAGCCCAATATTTCTTCTATATTTTTTGTGTTATCCCAAGGTCCTTTGACTGGGAATTTATCTGATGCTCTACTTGCATATGCCAAATATAAAGTTTTTCTTAGCTTTTGATTTTTTGCAAATGTCATTACTGCCATATAACAAGGCTGATCTAAAGTTAGCGTGTAACCATTTTCTTTTCTAGCAGACGCGACTTCTGCAGCAATCTCTAATGCATTTTCAGGAATACCTTCTAACATTTTTTTTGTTTTAAAATTCTTAGACCATGAGTTTGTTGAGTCTAAAATATTTTGTTCAAAGGTAGCCTCAAGATTGGCTAGTTTTTCTTGGCATTCTCTAAATGACTTTCTTTTTTTTGAATCTAAGTGCACTCCGGAAAGTTTAAAACCATTTAATGTATCCTTTAAAAGTTTTTTTTGATTTGAATTTAATCTTGATTTATTTTCATTATAAAATATTTCATATTTTGAAAATAATTTTTTGTTTTGACCAATTTTTGCGTAATGCTTTGTTAGTAAATTTAGACTTTTTTCATATTGTTTTCTTATTAAAGGATCATTCATTACAGAATTTAAATGTCTTATTGGCGCCCAAGCTTTTGCAATTTTATCATCTGATTCTTCAATCTTATATACAAAGTTTTTCCAAGAAAGTTTCTTTAAGCCTTCAATGTCATTTATGATTTTTATATTTTCTTTTGTTAAATAACTTATAGCTTGATACATATCTTTGCTCTGTATCTTAGAAAATTTTGGCAATAGTTTTGAGTTTAACAACGTGTTTTTATTTATATCCATAATATTACTTAATTCCTTTTTTTATATTCTAAATATCTATATTGCCTGCATAATGAGCATTTTCCTCTATAAAGGCTTTTCTTGGAGCAACATTATCTCCCATTAAATCTTCAAAAGTTTTTTCTGCGATTGCCTCATCCTCTTCGGTAATTTGAACAAGTGTTCTTTGCTTAGGGTCCATAGTTGTCTCCCAAAGTTGTTCTGGATTCATTTCTCCCAAACCTTTGTATCTTTGTATGGTGTAGCCTCTTTTTGCTTCTGCAATAATCCATTCAAATGTATTTAAGAAATTATTGATCTTTATAGTTTTATCTTGTTTTGTTAAATACGCATCATTTTTCAAAAGTTTCTTTGAAGCTTCTACATAATCAAAATAATTTTTATAATCTTTTGATGCAAAAACGCTAAATTTAATGTTTACTGTTTTTGCTAAACCAGCTTCTTCGTGTGTAATGTCAAAAGATGATGGATCTTGAACCTCAATACTGCAATGATCTGATGAGACTCCATCACACCAATTCTTTATAACTTTTTCATCACAGCCAAATTCTGGAATATTTTCATTATTCAACATACTCATAAAATGTTTACCATAATTATTAGTAATATTAGATTTTGCTTTTTCAGCTTTTTGACAATGAGCCATTAATACCTTTAAGTCATTGTTTTCTATAGGTTTTTTGCTATTTTTGGAAGAAAATATTTCTATACCATCTAAGCAATCTTTGGTTATATAAGATAAAAGCTCATTATCATCTTTTATATATTTTTCTGTTTTTCCTTTTTTAATTTTATATAAAGGCGGCTGAGCAATATAAACATTCCCTTTTTTAATAAGTCTTCTCATTTTTCCATAAAAGAAAGTAAGTAATAAAGTTTTTATGTGTGCGCCATCTACATCTGCGTCGGTCATGATTATTACTTTGTGATATCTTAATGCAGCATAATTTTCTTCTGACATTTCTGCTGATGTGAATCCACAGCCTAATGCGGTTGCTAGTGTAACGAGTTCTTCTGTTGCAAATATCTTGTCATCTCTTTGTTTCTGAACATTTAGTATTTTTCCTTTTAATGGCAATATTGCTTGCGTTCTTCTATCTCTGCCTTGTTTCGCTGATCCGCCAGCAGAATCTCCCTCAACTAAAAATATTTCTGAGAGCGCCGGATCTTTTTCTTGGCAGTCAGCAAGTTTTCCTGGTAGGCCAGCCACATCCATAGCTTTTTTTCTTCTAGTCATTTCCCTGGCTTTTTTCGCCGCCTCTCTTGCTCTTGCTGCTTCGCTTGCTTTTGCTAGTATTTGTTTAGCATCTTTTGGATTTTCTTCCAAAAATCTTTTCAGGCATTCTGATGCTACAGACTCAACAATACCTTTAACCTCAGAAGAAACTAATTTTGCTTTTGTTTGTGAAGAAAATTTTGGATCTGGCATTTTTATTGAGATTATTGCAGTTATTCCTTCTCTAGCATCTTCGCCTGTAATAGATATCTTATCTTTTTTTGCAGAATTATTTTGCTCTACATAATAATTAATGGCTCTTGTAAGAGCACCCCTAAATCCTGCTATATGCGTTCCTCCGTCTGATTGAGGAATATTATTTGTATAACAATATATATTTTCACTATATGAACCTGTCCACTGAATCGCAACTTCTACACCAATATCATCTTTGGAAGACGAGAAATATATGATGTTTGCATTAACTTTGTCTTTTTTTTCATTTAAATTCTCTACAAATGCTTTAATGCCGCCTTCATAGTGGAATTCTTCTGTCGTGTCGGTTCTATGATCAGACAATATAATCTTTATTCCTGAGTTTAAAAAAGATAATTCTCTGAGCCTCTTAGCCAAAATATTAAAATGAAATTCTGTATCTGTGAAAATCTCTTTGCTAGGCATAAAAGTAACTTTGGTTCCGGTTTTTTTTGTCTTTTCGCCTTTAATTAATTTTGTTGTTGGATCGCCCATAGAATAAGTTTGATTATAAGTATTGCCATCCCTAGATATCTCTAGTTCTAGATTTTCAGATAAAGCGTTAACTACAGAAACCCCGACGCCATGTAAACCACCAGAAACCTTATACGAGTTATCATCAAATTTACCACCAGCGTGTAAAACTGTCATTATTACCTCGGCGGCTGGCTTTTTTTCTTCAGGATGAATGTCAACTGGTATGCCTCTACCGTTGTCCGAGACTGTCACTGAGCTGTCTACGTTTATTTCTACAGTAATAGCGTCACAATGCCCAGCTAAAGCTTCATCAATAGAGTTATCTACAACCTCAAAAACCATATGATGTAGTCCAGTTCCATCATCAGTATCACCTATATACATTCCTGGTCTTTTTCTTACTGCCTCAAGACCCTTTAAAACCTTAATATTGGATGAATCATATTTAGTCATTGCGTTATTTCTCCATGTTCCACGTGAAACACATTGGCGTCCATTTCACATAATATGTCTGCCAAAACAGAGTCGTTTAAAGCAGTTAAAAATATTTGAGACTTGGTCTCAAACAATCTTTCTAAAACTTTCTCTTGCATCTCCAATGTTAACTCAGCAGATAGGTCATCTACAAGAATTATGCTTGGGAATTTTTTTTTATCAAAAAAGTCTTTAGACTGAGATAATAGCATAATATTCGCAATTAGTTTTTGCTGTCCACGAGAACAAATCTTTTGCGCTTCTTTTTTATTCATTATAATCTTTATGTCAGCATTTTGCGGGCCGCATCCCGTATAACCTTTCTCTAAATCAGTATCACGTTTTTCTGCTAACGCCTCTAAAAAACTTTTATTTTTATCCCAGCCTTTTTCATAACTAAATTTTAGTTCCACGTCTGGCATGATATATTTTTGATTGATCTCTATATATTTTTGCAAGTCATTTACATAATTTTCTCTGAGGGAAGAAATTTTCTCACCAATCGGTTCTAGCTGCCTCATCCAAGTTATCTCCTCTGAGCTTCTGTTTTTTAACGCTTCATTTCTTTGGCGTAAAATTTTAGAATATTTAGACCATTCTGTTTTAAAATCATGTTCCACGTGGAACAAACCCCAATCTAAATAAGCTCTTCTTTCAGAAGGAGCGCCTTCTATGAGGGCGTGGCTGTTAGGGTGTATTGACTGGACCGCTACTTCTTGAGCTATTTTTGATTGTTTCTTCTCTTCCTTGCCGTCAATTAAAATTTTTGTTTTGTTTTTCCCTTTATCAACTTCTAATTTTTTCTTTTTATCGCCAAGAGTAGCACCAATATACAAAGATTTTTCTCCATCTTTTACAAGAGAGTCAATTTTGTTTGTTCTAAAACTCCTGCCCCTAGAAAGAATATCTATTGATTCCAATATTGTGGTTTTTCCAGCTGCATTTTCACCAATTATTACATTAGTGCGGGGGTTTAGAGAGAGAACCGCTTCTTTAATATTTCTGATTTTGCGCAGATAAAGCTTTTCTAAAAACACTCTTACAGCCTCAAAGGCATTACCACATAGCTTGACGAGTTGTCGTTTTCTGGCATTAAAAGAGCGCTACTATTCGCATCTTTAAGCGAAATCTGAACATTTTTTGTTTTAATGACGTTAAGAACATCTATTAGATAATTCACATTAAAACCTACCTCTAAAGGTTCTCCGTTATAAGTTGCCTTGATATCGTCAGAAGCTTCTTCTTTTTCCGGGTTATTAGCACTAACGCCGATTTCATTTTCTAGAAAGTTTAGTCTAACACCTCTAAATCTATCGTTAGACAATATAGAAACTCTTATCAAGGCCTCTTTGAAAGATTTGCAGTCTACCGTCACGGTTTTATCAGTGTCTGAAGGAATAACTCTAGTGTAGTCTGGGAACTTGCCATCAATTAACTTAGAAATCGCTTGCGAATGATTATTCTTAACCTGAAGATGATTCTTAGAAAGAATAGCTTTAATCTCCTCTTCCTCAACAAGCTGCTTATCTATTTCAATTATTCCTTTTCTTGGCACAATCGCGTTAGCAGAGGGTAAAGAAATCCCGGTTTTAGTAGCTGCGCCAGCTTTTGCTAGTCTATGACCATCAGTAGCCACTCCAAAAATCTCCTCTTGCGATATGTTTAAATATAAACCATTAAGATAATACCTAACATCTTGTTGCGCCATTGCGAAAGATGTTTTTCCAATAATATCTTTAAGATTTTGAGACTTAAAAGAAAATGGAATGCTATTTTCGTCAGTAGTGTCCATTATTGGGAATGTTCTTGCGTCCAGCGCAGAAAGAATAAATTTGCTTTTTTTAGATTTTATTTGAATCTTATTCTCATCTTCAAGATTTATTTCTAATATAGATTCGTCTGGCAAACCTTTTCCAATATCGAAAAGTTTTCTTCCTGGAATAGTTACATCGCTTGTAAAATCAGAACCAGCTTCCAAAGTCACCGAACAAGATAATTGAACCTCGAGATCAGAAGCAACTACTTCGTAAGTATCGTTATTCTTTCTAAAAAGAACGTGACTCAAAATTGGCATTGTTTGTCTTTTCTCGACAACCCCGATTACTTTTTGTAAACTTTTTATTAAGTTTTCTTTAGTTATTATTATTTTCATATTATATATATAGTTATTATAACTAACCCCTTTTTCTGTTTATATAGCTAAAAAATCTTATTAATACAATAATTTAAAACATTATTAACCTGTTAGTAATTATTTTAAAACTGTTGTCTATATTTATTATTTATAGATATACATTTTTATTAGATAATTATATACAGGTTCTTAACATATCAAATTATGTGCTTAAAGCCCTTCTTAAATTTATCAAATCTTCCTTAATCTTGTTATCTGTTAAACATAACTCGGTTATTTTTTTACATGCATGTAGTACAGTCGTATGATCTCTTCCCCCAAATGCATCTCCAATTTCTGGCAAACTATGGCTGGTCAACTCTTTTGCTAGAGACATTGCAAGTTGTCTAGGTCTCGCTAAAGAGCGATTTCTTTTTGCTGACAAAAGTTCAGACATTCTTATTTTGTAATAACTTGCAACAGTTTTTTGGATATTATCAATAGTAACCATTTTGTTTTGCAAAGAAATAAGGTCGCGCAAGGCCTCTTTGGCAAAACTTAAAGTTATTTCTTTGCCTGTAAACTGGGAATTAGCAACAACTCTTCTAAGGGCCCCTTCAAGCTCTCTTACATTAGATTGTATGCATCTTGCTATAAAAAAAGCCACATCTGTATCTAATTCTGTTCCGATAAAGGCCGCCTTTTTTTTGAGAATAGCAACCCTAGTTTCTAGTTCCGGAGGTTCAATTGACTGTGTTAAACCCCATCCGAACCTTGATTTAAGTCGTTCATCAAGACCGTTAACTTCTTTGGGATATCTATCGCATGTTAAGACGATTTGGCATTTTCCTTCTAGGAGCGTATTGAAAGTGTGAAAAAACTCTTCTTGAGATCTTTCTTTTCCAGCAAAAAATTGAATGTCATCAATCAAAAGAGCATCTGCAGATCTGTAATATTCTTTAAAAGAATCAATTTTGTTGTGTTGAAGAGCTCGCACCATGTCCGCAACAAATTTTTCTGAGTGAAGATATAGTATTTTAGCGCTCTTATTATAATTTAATATATTATTACCAATAGCGTTCATTAAGTGGGTTTTTCCTAAGCCAACGCCCCCATATATAAAAAAGGGATTATAGTTTTGACCAGGATTACTCGATACTTGCATTGCTGCTGCGCGAGCTAGCTCGTTAGATTTGCCAGTAACAAAATTATCAAATGTAAAATCTGATGAAAATTTTGAGTTATTACTAAAATCTGTTTTCTTATCTTCCTCGATACTTGTATTAATTGCAGCTAATTTCTGTGAAATTCCGCCAACTTCAAAATTAAAACTATATTCAGAGTCCTCAAGACGCTTTAAAAAATAACTACTAAGATTTTCGTTTGCCCAATCGACAGCATACTGATTTGGAGCAGTAATTTTTATAGTTTTATTTTGTGTTATAGCTTGAAGAGGTCGAACCCAGGTATTAAACTGTTGTTCATCAAAATTATTTTGTAAGTCGACAAGACATTGTTCCCAGAATCCTGGCTGCATTACTATGATCCCCTAAAACTATTTATAATTATTTATTTAAGATATATTATACTTATCCACAGAAGAAATATATTAACAAATCTGTGTAAAAATTGTGGATAAGTTATGTAAAAATGTGTGATAAAGTAACTATTGACAAACATACCCTATGGAAGTAATGTCGCGAGCATAATATAAAGGAATAAATAATGAAAAGAACATATCAACCAAGTAAAATTAAAAGAGCAAGAACTCATGGCTTTAGATCCAGAATGAGTACTGCTTCTGGAAGAGCTGTAATTAACGCAAGAAGAGCGAAAGGAAGAAAGCGTCTTTCTGTCTCTGGATAATCTTATAAAAAATAATAGCTTTAATACTAAAATAATGCGACTTAATACGCCGCAAGATTTTAAAAGATGTTTTATAAGTAGAAAAAAAATTAAGAATGCAGCTTTCACACTGCATTATGCAGAAAATGATAGCCAAACAGCAAGACTTGGCGTAAATATTGCCAAGAAAAAAATCAAAAAAGCTGTAGATAGAAATAAAATAAAACGAGCAGCAAGAGAAGCATTTAGAAGATGTCATTTAAAAGGCATAGATGTTGTTTTGATTTTAAAAAATGAAAAATTTTACGATCAAACAAAATGTTTTACAATGATTAACGAAGTTTTTAACGATTTAATGAAAAAATGAATTATTTACTAATCAAGGTTATAAAAATCTACCAAGCTTCATTAAGCGTCTTTGTGGGACAACACTGCAGGTTTTCACCAACTTGTTCAAATTATGCTATTGAAGCGATAAAATCTCATGGATCTTTACAAGGTATTTTTTTAACAACAAAGAGAATATGCAGATGTCATCCATGGGCAGATGGTGGGATTGATGAGGTTCCTAAATAGATGAATAATAGATTTTTATTATATGTAGCATTTTCTCTGGTGCTTTTTATGGTTTGGCAGCAATGGAAAATCGAACAAAACCCATTACCCACTGCTAGTAAAATTTCTGAGACTCAAAATAACCCCGAAACATTTGTAGATATGCCAGATGAGGCTATCAGAGATGAGAGTTCTGAAACAACAAAAAATACAAAAGAGAGGCTATATTTAGATGAAAATAAAAAGAAAGGCGAAAATATTTTACTGTCTAATAATGCTATAGAAATAACTATAGATACAGTTGGCGGAACTATCAAAAGATCTAAACTATTAAATTATTTTGAAAGCACAGATGAAAATAGTTTAAATATTAACTTACTTGATTATGAAAAAGAATACTATGTTGCGCAATCAGGATTATTGCATGATAAAAATTCTTTGAAAGAAAATAAAAATAAATTAGCTCCAAATCACCACGACGTATACGAAATAGTAAATAAAAAAAATAACGCCGTTACCTTGGAGTGGAAAAGTAAAAACGGAAAGATAACGGTTTTAAAAAGAATCTATCTTAATAATACTGGATACCAAATAAATATAGAAAATACAGTTATAAATAGTTCTAATAAAGCTTGGGCTGGCAGACAGTATAGGCAAATTAGAAGAGAAAGTGATGGCGAAGGAAGATCTTGGGTTACCCCCACATTTACAGGGGCAGCTTATTATGACGGAACATATAATAAAGTTTCATATGGTGACATCTCTGAAACAAGACCAAAATTCACTGCACTAAGTGGCTGGGTAGCGATGATGGAACATTATTTTGTATCGTCATGGTATTTTCCAAAAGATGAGAATAACTTGTTCTACACTAAAGAAATTTTGGTAGATGACTTGAGAAGGGATTATATAATTGGGGCGAGATCAGATGCAATTATGATCCAGCCAAACGAGAGAGCTATCTTTTCGTCAAATTTATATGTTGGGCCAAAACTACAAAAAGAATTAGAAGGTATTTCAAATGGGCTAGAACTTACAATCGATTACGGCGTTCTGACTTTCATTGCAAAACCTCTTTTTTGGCTTTTAGATAAAATTCATTCAATGACAGGAAACTGGGGCTGGGCAATTATACTGCTTACAATTTTAATAAAATTAGCGTTCTATAAGCTTTCGGCGACAAGTTATAAATCAATGGCAAGAATGAAGCAATTTTCACCAAAAATTCAATCTATTAGAGAAAGATTTGGAAGTGATAGGCAAAAAATGAATCAAGCCATGATGGATATGTATCGACAAGAAAAAATAAATCCACTTGGAGGGTGTTGGCCTATATTAATTCAGATACCTGTCTTTATAGCTTTATATTGGGTTTTATTAGAAAGTGTGGAACTAAGGCAAGCTGATTTTATATTTTGGTTAAATGATCTTTCCGCAAAAGACCCTTATTTTGTTCTCCCTTTAATTATGGGGGCGTCAATGTACTTTCAGCAAAAACTTAATCCTGCTCCACCTGATCCGATGCAAGCAAAAATCATGCAAATGTTACCGATAATTTTCACAGCTTTTTTTGCATTTTTTCCTTCTGGCTTAGTTTTATATTGGGTTGTTAATAATTTGCTATCTATTGCTCAGCAATGGAAAATAACAAAGAATATAACATCCAAATAAACTAAATGAGTAATTTAGAAACGATAGTAAGTATCTCTACCCCTATGGGTACGGGAGCCTTATCAGTCATAAGGTGTTCTGGAAAGTCTGTTCCTACAATTATAAAAAATTTCTTTGGAAAAGAGTTGGTCCCCAGACGTGCAAATTATCTTGATATTAAGAAAAATAATAAAGTTTTAGATGATGTTGTTGCAATATATTATTTGGGGCCCAAATCTTTTACTGGTGAGGATATGTTAGAAATAATGTGTCATGGCGGACCTGTTATGTATCAATTAATTATTAAAGAAATTCTTAAAATAAAAAATTGTCGTCTTGCAATTGCTGGAGAATTTAGCGAAAGAGCATTTCTAAATAACAAGATGAGCATACTAGAAGCTGAGTCAATTTGTGCACTAATAAATGCAAAAACTGAAGAGGCTGCTTTAGCTGCAAGAGATTCACTTTCGGGTAAAATAATCCAAGACTTATTTAAAATTGATGCTCTTATATTGCAAATAAGAATTCAGGTAGAAGCTCTTTTAGATTTTTCTGAAGAAGATATTGAAATTGATGGATTGAAAACAATAGAGTCCCATATAAAAAATTGTAAAGAAGAGATCTTGGTGTTAATTAAAAAATTAGAAAAAAATAAATTATTATTTGAAACAAGTAAAGTGGCGGTAATAGGCAAGCCAAATACAGGCAAATCTTCTTTAATAAATTTCCTAACAGAAGAAGATGTTTCCATAGTTAATAAACAAGCTGGAACTACAAGAGATGTTGTGTCCAAAATATTTAGTTTAGACGGTTTTCCAGTGACAATATTTGATACCGCTGGGATTAGAGAAACGAGTGATACTATAGAAAAAGAAGGAAAAGAAAAAGCTCTTAAGCAAGCAACTTCTGCAAATATAATTTTATATTTATATGATGTGACAATTGGAATAGATAATGATGATATAAAGATACTAAAAAGTTTAAAAAAAATTAATAAAAATATATTGATCATTGCTAATAAAATTGATTTGGCAACTAAAGAGACTTTTTCAGAAATTAAGAAAAATAATTCAGAAAATTTAATTATTTCAATTAAAGAAAATATAAATATGAATGAGCTTAGAAGTGAAATTTTAGAATATTTAAAGCTAGCTATTAGTGATACCTCTTCAGGAATCTATCATATAAAACAAGTAAAACATCTTAAGGCGGCCTACAAAGAAATTAATGATATTGAGGTTAACCTTATCGAGTTAGAAATTATTGCTGAAAAACTAAAACAAACTCAAGAAAATATCTCTATGATCTTAGATAATAATGATGATGATAGGGTTTTAAGTGGAATATTTTCAAATTTTTGCATTGGAAAGTAATATAATAAGTATATGAAAGAATACGACGTAATAATTATTGGAGGAGGACATGCTGGTACTGAGGCATCACTAGCTAGCGCAAGGTGTGGCAGCAATACTTTATTGGTTACTCAAAACTTTCATACCATTGGGCAGATGAGCTGCAATCCTTCTATTGGAGGAATTGGAAAAGGCCATCTTACTAAAGAAGTAGATGCTCTTGGTGGTGTTATGGCAAGGGCAGCAGATGCAGCTGGGATACATTTTAGAACTCTTAATAAGAAGAAGGGCCCAGCAGTATGGGCTACTAGATCACAAGCAGACAGAGATTTATATAAAACATTTATACAAAAAGAAATAAGGTCACAAGAGCACCTAAATGTTTTGGATGGCGAAGTTATCGATATTATTATAAAAGACAACACTGTTACTGGTATAGAGCTTGTTAATGGCTCAATTTTAAAGGCCAAAAACGTGATTCTAACAGCAGGAACTTTTTTGTCAGGAATGATTCATATTGGTAATAAATCTTTTTCTGCCGGAAGGATTGGTGAAGATGCATCCAACAAGCTATCAAAAAGAATGAAAGCTTTAGATTTAATGATGGGAAGATTAAAAACCGGAACTCCACCAAGACTTAATGGAGATACAATTAATTACAGTCAGCTAATAGAGCAACCTGGCGATAAACCCAGACCAGTTTTTTCTTTTATGGGAAATGCGGCTGACCATCCAGAACAAATAAACTGTTATATTGCTAGAACAAACGAAAAAACACATGATCACATAAAAAAATCGTTAAAGAATTCACCTTTATTTAATGGCGTCATCACTGGCAAAGGCCCAAGATATTGCCCTTCAATAGAAGATAAGGTTACAAGGTTTACAGAAAAAAATTCTCATCAGATATTTTTAGAGCCAGAAGGTCTTAAAACTAACTTAGTTTATCCTAATGGCATCTCAACAAGCTTACCAGAAGAAGATCAAGAGGCTTTCATCAGAACAATACAGGGCCTAGAGAACGTAAAAATTGAAAAATATGGATACGCAATTGAATATGATTTTTTTGACCCCAGAGGATTAACATCTTTTTTAGAAAATAAAAAAATCGCTGGTTTCTTTATGGCTGGACAAATAAATGGAACAACAGGTTATGAAGAAGCAGCATCACAAGGTATTGTTGCAGGCATTAATGCTTCTTTGAAATCACAAGAAAAAGAAATGTGGTCTCCTGCTAGAGAAAATTCTTATATCGGAGTAATGATAGATGATCTAATCACACAAGGTGCTCCTGAGCCATATAGAATGTTTACAAGCAGAGCAGAACATAGATTATATTTAAGAGAAGATAATGCAGATGAGAGACTAACAGCCATTGGCTTTAAGTTAGGATCAGTTAACAAAAAAAGGTTTGATATTTTCAATAATAAACAAAATTTAATAAAAAAAGAAATAGTTAGTCTAAAGGAATTTAAGTTTATAGAAAATAATAAAAGTGTGTCTGCTTTTGATTTTCTAAAAAGGCCAAACAATAGCTATGAAAGTTTAAAAGAATTTGCATCAAATTATAATTTCACAGATCAAGAAATAGGAAAAAATTGCGCAACTAGAATTAAATACGAAGGCTATATTGTAAGACAAAATAATGAGGTGATTAGAAGTAAAAGAGATGAAGAGATGAAGCTGCCAAAAAAAATTAATTATTCTTTAATAACGGCTTTATCTAAAGAGGCCAGAGAAAATTTATCTTTGGCAAAGCCAGAAAATCTTAGGCAAGCTTCTCGAATACCAGGAGTCACTCCAGCAGCTATATCAATACTAAAAGTTCAAATTAAAGCCATCAAAAACAATGAAAAAGAAATGGCTCAAAATGCAAAATAATAAGGAAAAAGTTTTTTTTGAGTCACTTTCAGAATATACAGATAATGTTCATAAAACAGGAAACATATTATTGGATTTTTGTGAACTTATAAAAAGGTCTAATAAATTATATAACCTAACCTCAATAGTAGAAACTAAAGAGATGTTGTCAAAACACATCTTAGATAGCTTATCAATAAAGCATCTGATCAAAGGCAAAAATATATTAGATATAGGCTCGGGGGCTGGACTTCCCGGTATTCCACTAGCAGTAACAAGTCCTGATAAAAAATTTTTGCTACTGGACTCAAATAACAAAAAAATAATTTTTTTAAACCATGTTAAGATAAATTTAGATATAAAAAATATTGATTTAGTGCATGAAAGAATAGAAGATTTTAATGATGAAATTGGCTTTGATACAATAATATGCAGATCTTATGCCTCGTTATCAAAAATATATCTCAATTCAAAAAAGCATCTTAAAGATCGTGGAATAATAATAGCAATGAAAGGAAAAGAACCTTATCAAGAACTCAAAGAATTAAAAGAAGTTGATAAAAATATTTGTTTTAACGTAGAAGCCCTCTATGTCCCAAGATTAGCGGCAGAAAGGCATGCAATAATAATATATAAAAATTAAAGGTATTGTTTTGAGTAAAATTTTTTCTATTTGTAATCAAAAAGGTGGAGTTGGCAAAACCACTACGAGTGTAAATTTGTCTGCCGCTCTATCGTTAAACAATAAAAAAGTTTTATTAATTGATATGGATCCTCAGGGAAACGCAACAATGGGGTCTGGCTTGAGTAAATATGATCTTGATTATTCATTAGCCGATTTGCTTTTGGGTAATAATAAAAATCCACAAGAAGTTATTTGTAAGGCTGAAGAGGGCTTTGATTTAATTCCGTCAAATCAAGCTTTAACTTTTGCAGAGGTAAAACTTTTAGAGTTTGCCAATAGAGAGCTAGTTTTAAAAAGTATTTTAGAAGGCGTAAAAAAAGATTACGATTTTATAATCATTGATTGCCCACCATCATTAAATATATTAACGGTAAATGCTTTAGCTGTATCAGATTCAGTTATTATCCCAACACAATGCGAATATTATGCTCTTGAAGGTTTAACAGCATTGCTAGAAACAATCGATAAGATTAAAATATCTGTTAATGAAAGTTTGAAAATTGGTGGAATTTTAAGAACTATGTACGACCCAAGAAATAATTTAGCACAAGATGTATCTGCGGAACTAGAAAACCATTTTGGTAAAGATGTTTTAAATACTATAATACCAAGAAACGTCAGTCTGGCTGAAGCGCCAAGCCATGGGTCGTCAATTATTAGTTATGATAGGGGATCTAAAGGTTCTATGTCTTATTTAGCGTTAGCTGGTGAAATAGTAAAAATATCAAAATAGGAAATTAAATGGCTAAAAAAAAAGGTGGATTGGGAAACAAGGGAGTAGAAGTTTTACTTAGCTCTTCGAAATCTGAGGATGTATTATCGAGCGCAGCATCACTTGAGATAGAAGTATCTTTAATTGAATTAAGCCCATATCAACCAAGAACTAATTTCGACGAAGAAAATCTCAAATCATTGATAGAATCTATAAAAGAGCAAGGGGTAATACAGCCTATTCTAGTTAGAAAGTCTAATAAAAATAAATATGAGCTTATAGCTGGCGAAAGAAGACTAAGGGCTGTAAAAACTCTAGGCCAAAAAAAAATTCCTGCTATTGTAAAAACTATAAATGATGAATCTGCAGCAGTATATGCGCTGTTAGAAAACGTACAAAGAGAAAACCTCAATCCTATTGAAGAAGCACTAGGACTAGAAAAACTTATTAAGCAGTTTAAATTTACCCAAGAAAATCTTGCTAAAAAGACAGGTAAATCTAGATCTCACATAGCAAACTTAATAAGATTATTATCTTTGGACAGATATGTAATAGATCTATTATCAAAAAAGAAAATTGATATGGGACACGCTAGAGCTTTGTTATCTTTAAGCCACTCATCTCAAAAGATTTATGCAGATAAGGTGGTTTCCCAAAAGCTCTCTGTAAGAGAAATAGAGAGAATGGTAGTGGAAAATGATGCCCCAGGCTCAAAAAAAACAACAAAGATAAAAAAAGATGCTCATTTGAGCTCAATCGAAAACCAATTAAGAGAGAATCTTGGAGTTTTAGTTGATATCAGTCATTCTAATAAAACAAATAATGGTAAAATCACACTTAAATACAGCAATATAGATGTTTTAGATGGCCTTTTAAAAAAACTTGGCTATAAAAAGCAATGATTTAAGACGAACTAGGCTAAAAAACCCTCAATATGATTATTTATGCATTAATTTCATCAATATCGCTATTAAATATATTGATAAATTTCTACACAATTAATATACTGCTTATCCGAAGAGATTATGTTTTTTAAAAATCTAATAATTGAACTATTTATCTTTACAATAATTACTTTAATTATATGGTTTTTAGTAGATATTAATGTTGCCTTTTCTTTTTTATGCGGAGCGAGCGTTAGTTTTGTATCAAACACTTACTCAGCTTATATGTTGCTTGTTTATCAAGCAAAATCTATTAAAGAAGAAGCAAAGCGATTTTATATAGCAGAATTTGGAAAATGGTCTATTTCAGCAACTATGTTTGCTCTAATATTCTTAAATTTGGATGTTGCAGAACCTTTGGTGTTTTTTGCGGCGTTTATATTTGCAAATTTAGTAACAATTTTTTTTATAAAACTAAAACTTAGTAGCAATAAATAATTATGGCAACTGGCGCACAAACTGGCTCAGAATATATAAAGCATCATTTGACAAATTTAACATTTGGCAAAGACCCAAGCGACGGCATATGGAAAATAGCCGAAACAGCTCAAGACGCTCAAGAAATGGGTTTTTATGCTGTTCACCTTGATTCAATGGGATGGTCAATTGCCCTTGGTTTCATTTTTATAATGCTATTTAGTATAGTTGGTAGAAGAGCAACTACAGGCATACCTGGTGGTCTACAAAATACCATAGAAATAATAATAGAGTTTATAGACTCTAATGTGAGAGATACTTTTTCACATACAAACAAATTAATAGCACCAATGGCTTTAACAGCATTTGTTTGGGTTTTACTAATGAATTTGATGGATTTAGTCCCGGTTGATTTCATACCTCAAATTGCAACTTATATAGGAGTTCATTTATATGGAATGGATCCTCATCATGTGTATTTCAAAATAGTTCCAACAACTGATCCTAATGTAACAATGGGAATGTCTTTATCAGTTTTTTTCCTTGCTATATTTTTTAGCATTAAGAACAAAGGCATTGGAGGATTTGTTGGAGAGCTAACATTGCACCCCTTCTCATCAAAAAATTTATTGATAAAAGTTATTTTAATACCAATAAATTTATTTTTAGAAGGCGTGTCTTTATTAGCAAAACCAGTTTCTCATGGTTTAAGGTTATTTGGTAATTTGTATGCAGGCGAAATGATTTTCATTTTAATAGCACTATTGCCTTTGTATGCTCAGTGGACTTTATCTGTTCCATGGGCAATTTTTCATATTCTAGTAATTGTTCTTCAAGCATTCATATTCATGGTGCTAATGGTAGTTTATATGAATATGGCTCATGATACTGGAGATCACTAGATATATTTTAATAATAATTTTTTTAATGACAATATAAAAAGAGGGTAATTATGGACGAAGCAAGTGGAATGATATATATAGCGGGAGCATTAATGATGGGTTTAGGTGCATTAGGTGCTGCAATTGGAATTGGTAACTTAGGTGGTAAGTACATGGAAGGTATTGCAAGACAACCTGAATTAATACCAATGCTTAGAACACAGATGTTTATCGTACTTGGATTAGTTGATGCGGTACCAATGATATCAGTTGGTATAGCCTTCTACTTATTATTTGCAGTAGCTTAATTATTAAAGCTATAGGAGCTAAAATTGAATATTAATTTAACTTTAATTGGGCAAGCAATATCCTTTGCAATTTTTGTGTTGTTCTGCATGAAATATGTTTGGCCACCAATAACGTCTGCGTTAGAGGAAAGAAAAAAGAAAATTGCTGATGGCTTATCGGCAGCAGAGTTAGGTCAGCAAGCACTTGAAAAAGCTAAAGTAGATGTCGATTCAAAACTTTCTGAGGCAAAGTCAGAAGCTAAAAATATAATAGCTATGGCAGAAAAAAGACAAGGGGATATCTTAGATGAAGCTAATGTAAAAGCTTCAGAAGAGACATCTAAAAAATTGAAACTTGCTGAGCAAGAGGTTGAGCAGTTATCAATGAGACTAAAAGAATCTCTTAAAAAAGATTTATCCAAACTTGTTGTTGAAGGTGCCGAAATGATTATGAAAAAAGAAATTGATAAAAGTGCTCATGACAAAGCAATCCAGGAACTTGTAACTAAAATATAAAATATTATGTCTGAATTATTAACAACAGCTAGACCTTATGCAAAAGCACTTTTCAAGAGTGCCAAAGAGCAAAATATGCTAGACCAATACTTTAGTATGTTGAAAAATTTAAATATGGTTCTAGATAATAAAGATATAAAAAATATTTTATTAAATGATTCTTTTGATTATAAGTATAAAACTAGCTTCATAAGCGACATTCTAAAGGAAGATAGTGATGAAAACTTTATGAGATTCATTTCTCTATTAGCAGAGAATAATAGACTTTCAGTTGTTAGTGAGATTGTTGGTTTATATGATATTTATCTCCAAGAAGAGAAAAGTTTAAAAACAGCAAAAATAGATACAGCGTTTGAATTGAGTAGTGATCAGTTAGATTCAATAAAGGCAGTTTTAGAAAAACGATTCAATAAAAAAATTGAAATAGAGCAAAACTTAAATTCTTCTCTTTTAGCAGGAGCGGTAGTTAGAATAGATGATTTAGTTATAGATGGTTCACTTAAAGAACAGTTGAGAAAACTAGAATCTCAATTAATTTGAAACAATAGAGGAAAGAATAATGCAACTTAGTCCAACAGAAATTAGTGATTTAATTAAAAAAAGAATTGAAGGTTCTGATCTTTCTGCCGAAGCCAAAACAGAAGGAACCATCGTAGCTGTAACAGATGGTATCGTTAGAATTCATGGCTTATCAGATGTTATGGCTGGTGAAATGATAGAATTTCCAAATAATACTTACGGTTTAGCTCTTAACTTAGAGAGAGATTCAGTGGGTGCTGTAATATTAGGCAACTATGAGCACCTTTCAGAAGGTGATGTAGCAAAATGCACAGGAAAAATTCTAGAAGTTCCAGTTGGAGAAGCTTTGTTAGGGCGAGTTGTAAATTCATTAGGCGCGCCAATTGATGGTAAAGGAGAGGTTGATGCAAAACAGTTTTCTCCAGTGGAAAAAGTTGCACCAGGCGTTATTCAAAGACAGTCTGTAGATGAGCCGGTTCAAACAGGACTTAAATCAATAGATGCAATGGTTCCAATAGGAAAAGGACAAAGAGAACTTATAATTGGAGACAGACAAACTGGTAAAACTGCGATTGCAATTGATACAATAATCAACCAAAAAGGTACAGGCGTTAAATGTATATATGTGGCTATTGGGCAAAAAGCTTCTTCTGTATCTAATGTTGTAAAAAAACTAGAAGAACATGGGGCTTTAGGCCATACAATAGTAGTAGCTTCAACAGCAGCAGAATCTGCAGCTATGCAATATATCGCTCCTTATTCCGGATGTTCAATGGGTGAGTATTTTATGGAAAAAGGCGAAGACGCATTAATTATCTATGATGATTTAAGTAAACAAGCGGTGGCTTACAGACAAGTATCACTATTATTAAAAAGACCTCCTGGTAGAGAAGCATATCCAGGCGATGTATTTTATCTTCACTCCAGATTATTAGAAAGAGCATCTAGAGTAAATGCAGAGTATATTGAAAAAATTACTGGTGGTGCTGTAAAAGGTAAAACAGGTTCATTAACAGCTATGCCAATAATTGAGACACAAGCTGGTGATGTATCAGCATTTGTACCAACTAACGTAATATCTATTACTGATGGGCAAATATTTTTAGAAACAAACTTATTTAACTCTGGCTTAAGACCGGCAGTAGATGCTGGGCTTTCTGTTTCAAGAGTAGGTGGCGCTGCACAAACTAAGCTAATTAAAAAACTTGGTGGTGGTATTAGGTTGGCATTAGCACAATATAGAGAGCTTGCTGCTTTCTCACAATTTGCTTCAGATTTAGATGAGCAAACAAGAAAACAATTGGAACGTGGTGAAAGAGTTATGGAGTTAATGAAGCAAACGCAATACTCTCCACTAAACATTTCATCTATGGGACTAGTGCTATATGCAGCAAATGAAGGTTACTTAGATAATGTTGAAGTTAATAAAATAAAAGATTTTGAAAAAGCTTTATTAGGTTTCGCATCTTCAGAATATTCTGATTTTATGAATAGTATAGAAGAATCTGGTGATTATAACGATGATATTGGTAATAGCTTAAAAGAGTTATTAGAAAAATTTGTATCAACACAAACATGGTAAATTAAATGTCAGGCGGAAAAGAAATAAAAGGACAAATTTCTAGTATTAAAAATACTCAGAAAATCACTAAAGCCATGGAAATGGTTGCAGCGAGCAAAATGAAAAAAGCCCAGAGCCGTATGGCTGCTGCTAGGCCGTACGCTAAAATGATTAAGAACGTAGTAAGTCATCTAGCAAGCGCCCATCCGGAATACAAGCATCCTTTTTTAGTTAAAAGGGAGTCAGTTAAAAGGGTTGGTTTAATAGTAATAAGTTCTGATAGAGGTTTGTGTGGCGGTTTAAATACTAATTTATTTAAACAAGCTCTTAAACAAATAAAAGAATGGAACAAAAATTCTATAGAAGTTGATGTTTGTGCAATAGGATCAAAAGCAGAAAAATATTTTAAAAGATTGAATGTAAATTTAGTAGCGCAAGTCTCGCAACTTGGTGATAGCCCAGAAATAAATGATGTTATTGGGTCTATTAAAATTATGCTAGATAACTATATAGAAGGAAATATAGATGAATTACATTTGGCCGAAAATAAATTTATAAATACAATGTCGCAAGAGCCAGGACTTATACATCTTCTTCCAACAGAACCAAATCAAGAAGATGGACTTTCTCATCATTGGGATTATATTTATGAACCTGATTCAAAAAGTGTAATAGATAACTTATTGGTTAGATATATTGAGTCCCTAGTTTATCAGGGGATTGTAGAAAATGTTGCTTGCGAAATGTCAGCTAGAATGGTGGCAATGAAAAGTGCATCGGACAACGCAAGTGATTTGATAGATGAATTACAATTAATTTATAACAAAGCAAGACAAGCATCAATAACACAAGAACTTTCAGAAATCGTAGCTGGAGCAGCTGCAGTTTAGTTATTAACGGAGACTAAATAAAATGAGTATAGGAAAAATAGTACAGGTAATCGGAGCGGTAGTTGACGTAGAATTCGCAAAAGATTCTATTCCAAACATTTATGATGCATTAAAAGTAGATGAAGCTGGCTTAACGCTTGAAGTTCAACAACAGCTCGGAGATGGTATTGTAAGAACAATCGCCATGGGAACTTCTGATGGAATAAAAAGGGGTTTTGACGTAAAAAACACAGGCGCACCAATATCAGTTCCTGTTGGAGAAAAAACTCTTGGAAGAATTATGAATGTCCTAGGAGAGCCAATTGATGAATCAGGTCCAATTGATGCTAAAAAATCAATGCCTATTCATAGAAAACCCCCATCATACGAAGAACAAGCCGGTGGAAACGAATTATTAGAAACAGGTATTAAAGTTATTGATCTATTATGCCCATTTGCAAAAGGTGGAAAAGTTGGTTTATTTGGTGGTGCAGGAGTAGGTAAAACTGTGAACATGATGGAATTAATTAGAAACATTGCAACAGAGCATAGTGGCTATTCAGTTTTTGCAGGAGTAGGAGAGAGAACAAGAGAAGGTAATGATTTCTTTCATGAAATGAAAGAATCTAAAGTACTTGATAAAGTTTCTCTAGTTTATGGACAAATGAATGAACCTCCAGGAAACAGATTACGAGTTGCATTAACAGGTTTAACAATGGCTGAAGATTTCCGTGATGAAGGAAAAGACGTTTTAATGTTCATTGATAATATTTATAGATATACATTAGCTGGAACTGAAGTTTCTGCGCTACTAGGAAGAATGCCATCAGCTGTCGGGTACCAACCAACATTAGCAGAAGAAATGGGTGCTCTACAAGAAAGAATTACATCAACTCAGTCTGGATCAATAACATCTATTCAGGCCGTATATGTTCCTGCTGATGATTTAACAGATCCGTCACCAGCTACAACATTTGCTCACTTAGATGCAACAGTTGTTTTATCTAGACAAGTAGCAGAGTTAGGAATTTATCCAGCAGTTGACCCATTAGATTCTACAAGTAGGCAACTAGATCCACTAGTTGTAGGAAATGATCACTATGATGTAGCAAGAAATGTACAAAATACACTTCAAAAATATAAAGAGTTAAAAGATATTATTGCTATTTTAGGTATGGATGAGCTTTCAGAAGAAGATAAGCTTGTTGTCGCAAGAGCTAGGAAAATTCAAAGATTCTTATCGCAACCATTCTTTGTGGCAGAAGTATTTACAGGAAGTCCTGGAAAATATGTATCACTAAAAGATACTATCAAAGGCTTCAAAAGTATCATTGATGGCGAATATGATCATCTTCCAGAACAAGCATTCTATATGATTGGTAGTATAGAAGAAGCGGAGGAGAGAGCAAAAGCTCTTTAATAATTAATGGCAATAATGCACCTAGACATAGTAAGCGCAGAAGAAGAAATTTTTTCAGGAAATGTGAAAAATATTATAGCGGCAGCTATGATGGGTGAAGTTGGAATTTACCCTCAACATACTCCAATGATTACTCCCTTAAAACCAGGTGAAATTAAAGTAATAACAGAAGAAGATGAAGAGCATTTATTTTTTATTTCTGGTGGTGTGCTAGAGGTCCAACCAAATATAGTTACAGTCCTTGCGGATACTGCTATCAGAGGCGAAGATCTTGATGAAGCAAAGGCAGCGGAATCAAAGAAAAGAGCAGAAGAAGCGCTTGCAGATAAAAGTGAAAATATTGATGCAGCAAAGGCGCTTTCAGAGTTAGCACAAGCAGCTGCGCAGCTAAAAATGATTGAAAGTTTAAGAAAAAAAGCAAATAAATAATCCCATCTGCAGTTTTTGTGCATATTTGTTAAACTCATAGTAGAATAACGCTATTAAAACAAATTTATAAAGTTAAATGAGCTTAAATATAATTATTCTTGCAGCTGGAAATGGTAAAAGAATGCACAGTGCATTACCAAAGGTTATGCATAAAGTTGGTGGGAAACCAATGTTAGAACACGTTTTAATCTCAGCAAGAAAACTCAATCCTAAATCAATAAATGTAGTAATAAACTCTAAAATAGAAAATATAAAAAATTCTTTTAAAGATTATAATATTGATTGGTACAATCAATTAGAACAAAAAGGAACAGCTGATGCTGTAAACACAGTATTACCAAATTTGGAAGCGAATGAGAAAGTATTGATACTTTATGCAGATACACCTTTAATAGATACATTACTACTAGAGAAATTTATAAATTACATGCCAGAAATTAGTGTGAAAGTCTTAACTGTAGAATTAAATGACCCGTACGGATATGGAAGAATAATTAGGGAGCAAGCAGAAGAAGAAATTATCGCTAAAATAATAGAAGAATCAGAAGCAGATGATACACAAAAAAACATAAAAGAGTGCAATACAGGAATAGTATTTAGTGACGTAAAAACTCTGCGAAATTTAATTTCAGAAGTTAAGAATGAAAATTCAAAAAAAGAGTTTTACTTAACTGACATTGTCAGTATTGCTAATAATAAAGGTCTTTCAGTGGCTCCCTTATTATCAAAAGATTTTAATAGTTTGCTAGGTGTAAATGATAAATGCCAACTTGAGAAAACTGAACAAATTTACCAAAACGAAAAAAGAAATTTTTTTTTAACTCAAGGTGTAACAATGCTAGATTCCAAATCAATTTTTTTCAAAGGTGATATTGAAATAGGTAAAGACGTTGAGATTGATGTAAATGTAATTTTAGAAGGAAATGTAAAATTAGGTGATAATGTAAAAATTAGATCTAACACAATTATTAAAGACTCAGTGATTAGTAGCAAAACTGAGATCAAACCATATACAATAGTAGAAGATTCTATAATTGGACACAGTTGCAGTATTGGCCCATTTGCAAGAATAAGACCAAATTGTAACTTAGAAGAAAATGTTGGTATAGGAAATTTTGTTGAGGTAAAAGCTTCGTTAATTAAAAAAAATACAAAAGCTAATCATTTAACTTATCTAGGTGATTCTGAAATAGGAGAGAATGTAAATGTTGGGGCAGGAGTTATAACATGTAATTATGATGGTGTGAATAAACACAAAACTATAATAAAAGATAACGTATTCATAGGTTCAGACTCCCAATTAATAGCACCAATTATAGTAGAAGAAGGCGTTACAATAGCAGCAGGATCAACAATAACTGATAATTCAGATAAAGATAGCTTGCTTATTGCTAGATCAAGACAGCAAGAAAAGAAAAACTGGAAAAGATAAATAAATGTGTGGAATTGTAGCAGCAGCGTCGCAGTCAAACATTATAAGCATATTGGCGGATGGACTAAAACATTTAGAATATAGGGGCTACGACTCTTCAGGTATAGCATTCATTCAAAATAAAAATATAAGTAGTTATAAAAAACAAGGTAATGTATCAGAGCTTACACAATCATTAGATAAAAAATTAAATGCAAATATTGGAATTGCGCATACAAGATGGGCTACGCATGGAAAACCATCAAAAGAAAATGCCCACCCACATATATCAAATAACAATATAGCAATTGTACATAATGGAATTATAGAAAATCATTTAGAAATAAAAAATAAATTTTTTAAAGATTTAACTTGCTCTTCAGAAACAGATTCAGAAATACTAGCTCATCTAATAAATTTTTATAGAAAAGAAAATGAAATTTTTGAAGCTGTTTATCTTGCATTGAAAGAAGTAAAAGGATCTTACGCTATTGCAGTACTAGATAAAAAAAATCCAGAAAAAATAATAGTTGCTAGAAACGGAAGTCCTTTATTAATAGGTCTTGGAGAAAAAATTAATTTTATAGCTTCAGACGCCCAAGCATTAATTGAACACACGAATAAATTTGTATATTTAGAAGATGGCGATTTAGCTACAGTAACGGCAGAAGAAGTAAAAATATATAATAAAGATAAAGAAAGTATCAGAAGAGAAACAAAAAAAAGTAAACTATCGCTAAATAGTAATTCAAAAAACGGTTACAAGCACTACATGCTAAAAGAAATTTTTGAGCAACCCGAAGCTGTTAGAGCAACTATACAAGACAGAATAATTAATAATTCTGTTCCAAAAGAAATATTAGGGCCTAATGCAAAAGAGTATTTATCAAAATTTAAAGTAGTGCAAATTATTGCATGCGGCACAAGCTATCATGCAGCATTAGTAGCTAAACATTGGCTTGAAAGGTTGGCAGGAATTCCATGCCATGCTGAAATCGCAAGTGAATTTAGATACCGAAGACATGCTGTGCAAAAAGACACGCTTTTAATTTGTATATCTCAATCTGGTGAAACAGCTGATACACTATCAGCACTTAGAGAAATAAAAGAAGAAGATTTTTATGTAGGAACAATAGCAGTATGTAATGTTCCAGAGAGTTCCCTAGCCAGAGAATGTGATTCAACATTAATAACCCATGCCGGGCCGGAAATTGGTGTAGCTTCAACCAAAGCTTTTACAACACAGTTAGCAGCATTGATGTTGTTAGTTATAGTTCTAGGTAAAAGATTTGAGATTACGGCTGAATTGGAAAATTCTTTATGTATGCAGCTCAAGAGCCTGCCTGAAAAAATAAAAAGTACATTAGACTTAGATAATAAAGTTGCAGAACTAGCAAAAATATTCTCTGATAAAGAGCATGCGCTATTTCTAGGCAGAGGATCACATTTTCCAATAGCTAGAGAAGGAGCTTTAAAATTAAAAGAAATATCATATATTCATGCAGAGTCTTATGCAGCTGGGGAATTAAAACATGGGCCACTTGCAATAGTTGACGAAAATATGCCAGTTATAGCAGTTGCTCCAAATAACGTTGTTTTGGAAAAATTAAAATCTAATCTTGAGGAGGTAAAGGCAAGAGGTGGAAAATTATATATATTTGCAGATAAAAAAGCTGGTTTTAAAAACGATGATATTTCTCAAGTATTTGAAATAGATGCTCCAATGAATCCAGTGTCACCAATCCTATTTACAATACCTCTTCAGCTTCTTGCATATCACTGTGCAATAATTAAGGGTACTAACGTTGACATGCCTAGAAATCTTGCTAAAAGTGTAACCGTAGAATAATTTTGGTTGGTCAGGATGGGTTAGACAAAATATAGTAAGGGTAAGATTATTTATGGTAATCTTTTGAAAGATGGAAATAATTAGAATAAAAATTCATATAAAACTTTATAAGCATAAATTTAATTTGAAGTAGGAGTTTGTTGCAATGAATGATTTTCCGGGGTTTTTTTTGGGGTTATGTGTACTAATTGTTATACTAAGTACTACTACAAAATCTGAAGAAGATAATGACATGTGGACTCTCCTTTTTTGTATTTCT
>Ga0233426_10000998_pt1 | contig 27528 bp, 26 predicted proteins | sample SI_118_April2016_6_FD_179875 | JGI IMG/M metagenome (GOLD analysis project Ga0233426, IMG submission 179875) | Seawater microbial communities from Saanich Inlet, British Columbia, Canada - SI_118_April2016_10_MG | ecosystem: Environmental > Aquatic > Marine > Inlet | place: Canada: British... | reverse complement strand
TGACCCATGACATAAAGCCGGTGCGAAATTTCCAAAGCGATCACCAGCTTTTGCTCAACCAGCAAAATTGACACTCCGCGTGCCGCGACTTGTTCCAAAAGAGCCCCAACTGCAGCAACCATCTTGGGCGCTAAGCCTTCGGTCGGTTCATCAATCATGATCAAATCTGGGTCACCAATAAGCGTACGGCAAATGGTTAACATCTGCTGCTCCCCCCCTGAGAGAGAGCCCGCGTTGGTTTGCGCACGCGTTCGTAAAACAGGGAACAAGTCAAAAATATCATCCATTGACCAACGCCCTGCGCCTTTGGGCTTTTGACCAAGGGTGAGGTTTTCTTGAACCGTTAAGTCAGAAAAAACATCTCGGCTTTCCGGTACATAACCAATTCCCGCATGGGCAATTTTATGTGGTTTTTGCCCACCCAGTGAAAGGCCTGCAAAAGTGACTTCGCCTTTCGTCGTTACCGCACCCATGATCGCCTTGAGCAGGGTAGAGCGGCCCGCACCATTGCGCCCCAGAAGCGAAACAATTTCTCCGCGTCTGACACTTAAATTTACACCGTGCAAGATGTGGCTCTTACCATACCATGCCTCAAGGTTTTTGACTTGCAAAAGCGTTTCTGCGTCTGTGGCCAATTCGAGATTTTTCATGCCGCGTCTTCCTTCGTGGACCCAAGATAGGCTTCTTGAACAGCCGGATTTGCGCGGATTTCTGCAGGTGTTCCCGTGGCAATAATCTCGCCATAAACGAGAACCGAAATGCGATCTGCCATTTCAAAAATGACCCCCATGTCGTGCTCGACCATCAACAGAGTTTTGCCTTCGGTGACTTTCATGATCAATTCAAGAGCGGCATCGGTTTCGGAGTGGCTCATCCCGGCCATTGGCTCATCAAGCAAAAGCGTATGCGCGCCAGAGGCGACGGCAAGGCCAAGTTCCAACGCACGTTGTTCCGGGTATGTTAGACTGTCCGCGTTGACATGCGCCCGATGAGCAAGGTTCAATTCACCCATCAAACGCGCACAATCTTCTGTGACATCGCGCAGACGATTGGTTGGGCGCAAGATTGAGTAGCGGTGGCCCAGTTTCCAAAGCACTGCGCATCGAAGATTTTCCAACACCGTCATTTGCGGGAAAATGTTGGTAATCTGAAACGAGCGGGACAAACCCATACGAGCAATTTCGGCGGGCTGTTTGCCTGCGATGTTATTGCCTTCAAATAGAATAGTGCCCGAAGTCGGTGCGAGGCGACCGGATATCAGATGAAACAGCGTTGATTTTCCGGCACCGTTCGGGCCGATCAACGCATGGCGTTCGCCTTTATGCAGATTAAGATTTACACCTCTGATAATTTCGATTGTTCCAAAACTTTTGCGGAGGTCTTTCAATTCCAAGGCATTGTTCATGCTTGCTCTCCTTGCGTGTTCTTGGCCAGCGAGTGACGTAAAACATCTAAGCTTTCTAACAATTTGCGAAGTAAGAAAATACCACTCGCGACGAGCGCAACGCCTAACCCCCAGGATAAAATTGACTCCGCGCTCAAAGGCACGCCCAACACAGAAATGTTAGGCCCTAGTGCGGCATCAAGTCCTGCGCGGTAGCCCAGCTCAATCAGAAAAATTCCACCTATGACAACTAACATTCCGGCAAGACCCGTCATTGCTAAGAGCGGAGCTTGGCGTGAAAAATCTTTGCTTTTTGCAAGTGCAACGCCATCCATCAAAATGCCAGCCAGGCCGCCGGGAGCCACCATGACGACAAAAACAAAGAGGAGGCCAAAATACATCATCCAAGCAGGGGAAATATCCGACAGCCAGACCTTCATCAGTCCGATGATAATCGCTCCAAGGACCGGCCCGAAAAAGTGACGCGTTCCGCCAATATAGGTCATCAATAACACCAGCGTTGAAACGCCACCGCCCAACTCGTGAATGGTGATGATTTCAAAATTCAACGATGCAAGAGATCCGGCCACCCCAGCAATACCCGCTGAGATGGCATAGGCTGAAAGGCGAATGCGTTTCGCAGAAAAGCCGAGAAAGGTAACTCGTTCAGGGTTGTCACGCACAGCGTTTGTCAACATGCCCAACGGGGTCGTCGTTAGATAGTAAAGAAAGGCGGCGCAAATGAAGAACCAGGCAGCAACGATGACATAGATATCTAAGGTTGGCCCGTAATTCATCCCGAACGAAGCCCCCAGATCCATGCGGTCTATCGAGATTCCCTCTTCGGACCCGTAAATCGACGGAAACAGCGCAGCGGCGGCGTAAACCAGTTCAGCAAGCCCTAAGGTAATCATGGCAAACGGCATTCCACCTCGCCCCGCCGCTAACCAGCCGCCAAATATCCCGAGGGCGAAGGCGCCCAGTCCACCGATCGCAGGGACCAAAGGCAACGGGAAGTTCCACCCCGCTTCGACCATCTGTAAAACAGCATGGGAGGCGATGAAGCCGCCAATGCCAAAGAAGGTGGCATGCCCCAATGAAAGCAACCCCGTTTGACCCAAAAGCAGGTTAAACGACAACGCGAAGATGGCCATTGTTCCAAGATAGCTAAGCGTTGAAATCATCGCATTGCCGGTGAACAACATCGGGAGCACTGTAAGTGTGAGCACGACAAGCGCCCAAGGCAGCAAGGAAGTTAAGCGCACACCTTGTTGATCGATGTCTGGGTCAAGTGAATTGACAGTCATAAGTATAGTCCTTTGTGCATCAGGCGCGTTTTCCGACAAGCCCATTGGGCCGGAAAATCAGTACCGCGACGAGCAGTAGATAGGGAATAACAGGGCCGATTTGCGATACGCTCACATTCCAGATGTCTGAAATCAGCGCTCCGAAGACAGCAGGTGGTTGAGATATTCCAACCAGCGCAAAAACATCTGAAACCGACAAATCAATAGCGACGGCAAATGTCTGAATGTACCCGACAAGTAGCGACGCGATAAAGGCACCGGGAAGCGAGCCCAGCCCACCAACAACCACGACGACAAATAGGATCGGACCAAGGGCCGTGGCCATTGAAGGCTGCGTGATCAAGATCGGGCCTCCAATCACCCCAGCTATTCCAGCGAGCGCAGACCCGACGCCGAAGACAGACATGAAGACGAGCGGTACATCGTGTCCCAACATAGAGACCATTTCAGGGTGTTGGAGCGATGCTTTGACAATTAGTCCAACCCGCGTGCGGGTCAGCAACAAAACCAGCCCTGCAAAGATGGCGATGGACATTAGGAGCATGAAAATGCGGAAGAAGGGATATGCCGTGCCAAACAACTCGAATGCGGTGAAATCCAGCATCTCGGGAACACGATAAGCCATCGCGCTACGGCCCCAGATCATCTGAACGGCCTCTTCTATCACAAAGGCCACTCCGAATGTGAACAGCAGTTCGCCGATATGGCCATATTTGTGAACTTGGCGCAGGCCGTATCGTTCGACCATTGCCCCTAGTAGCCCAACAAGGACAGGTGCGAGGAAAAGTGCTGGAATGAACCCTGCAAATCTGGATATCTCAAACCCGAAGTATGCACCGAGCATGAAAAAGCTGGCATGAGCGAAGTTGAGAACGCCCATCATCGAAAAGATTAGCGTCAAGCCAGAAGCCAAAAGAAACAACAGCATGCCGTAAAGCGTACCGTTCAAAAGTGAAAAGGCGATAACTTCGATGCTCATGCTTTATAGTCCTGAAAAGTTGGGCGCTAGACCGGGGCGGGGCCAGTCCATGGCGATCACCCGTCCAGTTCCTGAAAGAGTGATATACGCGGTTTTCATGTCTGCTCCGCCAAAGGCGATGTTGGTGGAGAACGCATCGGGCATCCCAACAGTTTCGACTTCTTTGCCTTCTGGAGAAATGACTGTGATGCAGCCTGGCGTTAGCCCTGCACAACAGATGTTGCCGTTTTCTTCGACGGCGAGGCTGTCATAACGTTTAAATCCTTCGACCTGTGCCAGCACTGACGCGCCCGGCGCGGTCGGATCAGGTGGCGCAATCTGGCCTGGCGAGGTAATTTCATAAGAATAAAGCCGTCCGGTTTCGGTGTCAGCGACATATACCGTTGTTTCATCTGGCGAGAGACCGACACCATTAGCGGTCGTGATTGGAAAAGCAATTTCACATGCATAGCTGCCGTCTGGTTTTCCGTAATAAAGTCCACCATGAACAAAACTGCGTTCCGTCCGCGTGCCGTGATCGGTGAACCAAAGACCGCCTTCGCGATCAATGACAATATCATTTGGCATCAAGAGAGAATGGCCGCCAATCTCGCGATAAAGCTCGGTTATTTCACCGGTATTCAGATCAACACGCTCGATCCGCCCGCCGTCATAATCGGGATTACCACCGACAGGTTGCGTCAGACCGCCCGGATCACCCCAAGCGAAGCCGTTTCCGTTGTTGCAAATATAGAGCGCTCCATCCTTGCCAATCGCAGCCCCGTTAGGAGCACCCGCAAGCTGTGCGAGTAATTCTTTGGCGCCATCGGGATGGATTTTGGTAATGCAGCAATTCTTAATCTCGCAAACAAGGACTGAGCCATCGGCCAAAACGACCGGCCCCTCGGGAAAACCGAGGCCGGTCGCGATTTCACGATAGGTATATTTTGACATTTGATTTTCCCCATCTGCCGCTTGACCCAGTCAAGCAAAGTGGCACGACCAGCACACAGCTGGTCGTGCCGAACGAGCCTTTGTTAAGGGCGATTCATTTCACAAGTGGAATCTTGCGTAATGACATCCGCGGGGATCAACGCAACATTATGCCAGCCCCAGCCAGACCCTTCTTCGTCAAGGCCGCCTTCTGAAACAGGTGCAAATTTGGAAACCGCCATCTGCGTGAGAATTTGGTGGTTCTCTGGACTCATGACGGCCTCGGCACCAAAGATCGTTTCGAACTTGACACCTTCAAGCGCGGCAATGAGTGCATCAACTTCATTTGAACCGGCAGCCTCTGCAGCAGCCGCAAGAGCACGTAGCGCAGAGGTGTCACCTGGGAAAGGGCTTGCTGAAATACCAGAAACAGCGCGGAACTCAGTTTCAAATGCCTGTAGCCCAGCATTGTCGATTCCAGCATCGCCATCGAAGACAGAATAAACAAGACCATCAAGGCCGGACTGGGCCATTGCCGTCGGGGCACCGGGTCCAGTGGAAAAATACGTATACCATTCTACTTCCAGTCCAGCTTCGCCTGCAGCTTTCAAAACAAGCGCGAGGTCACGTCCCCAATCAGAGGTAATTACCGCTTGAGCGCCGGAAGCTTTGATTTTGGCGATATAGGGCGAGAAATCAGTAATCTTTTGCAACGGATGCGTATCGTCGCCGACCCATTCGATATCCGGGCGGGTTTCACCCACCATATCAATAATCGACTGACGTGTCGTTTGGCCTGAAGAACCTTCGGCATTCAGAAGATAAACGTCCTGAATATCTTCACGGCCTTTGAGAAAATGAGCAAGACCTGCGGTCTTCATGTCGGCATCAAGCACCCACGAAAAACTATGATAGCTGCATTTTTCGCCCGTGATTGCCGGATCGTGGGACGCGCCGTCAAACACAATGACTTGATCGTCGGGATTGCGACGATTGTGTTTGCGCACAAAGTCAACAAGCGCGAATGTGTTCGAAGACGAAACCGATGTCTGGAGAATACGTGCGCCGGCATCAATAGCCTTTTGGGCTTGGATCGCCGTTTCTTGCGGTGACATTTTATTGTCAAATGTCAGGATCTCGATCTGTTGGCCGTTCAGCCCGCCAGTACCATTTACGCCATCTACAGAAAATCTCAGAACTTTCTCAATGCGTTCACTCACGACCGCTGCCGGACCTGAAAACGGGTCAATCATTGCGAATTTGAATGTTTCTTCAGCATATGCTGTGCCAGCAAAAAACATGGCGACAGCCGTCGTAGTTAGGATATTAGCTTTCTTCATTGGGGCCTCCCGTTAGCGATCCTCTTCAGGCCCGGCACAGAAACTGCCGAGTCGCCCTTACAGGCGTTTCCATTGCGAATCGTCATCAATTAAAGTGTCAAAACCTCAGCACCTACCCGTTGCAACTTGCTATTTGGGCCTGCGCTCCTCCGTTCTGTACAATTTGCGGATATCAGTTTGTTAGTCAACGAAGAGAGTCCATATTGCGGACTAAATGAAAAATTTATTTTGGAGAAATGCAAATTTTAACTTCGAGTGCTCTCACAAACCATAGGAAATAGGGAAAAATCTACATGTCTCGCGAAATATCGACTTGATTTTGGTTTCTTGCTTTCGAAAAAGAGTCCGTTTACCGGACTTAATATGTCGCGCGACCGCCAGAAATGTCAAAAACAGATCCGGAATTGAAGCTACATTCGGGACTAACCATGAACGCTATCATCGCCGCACACTCTTCGATTGTCCCAAACCTTCCCTGGGGAATGCGTGATAGTGAAAACGCGATCTGCTCTTGCGGCAATTGCTCCATCAAGGGAGTATTGATAAGCCCCGGCGCCAAGCAATTCGCCCTAACACCAGTCTCGGCCAGCTCTTTTCCCAAGGATTTAGTGAAGCCAATAATGCCAGCTTTCGCCGCCGAGTAACTTGATGCGTTCGGATTTCCCTCCTTCCCCGCAACCGATGCTACGGTGACAATCCGTCCATAGTTTTGAGCCTTCATTCCATCAAGCACCGCGCGGGTGCAAAGGAAAACGCCTCCGAGGTGAATGTCGATGACTTGACGCCAGGCTGGATATGCGTGCCCTTGAACGGGATGCGTTGGCCCGGTAATTCCTGCCGCTGTTACGAGGATATCAACCCGCCCAAAATCAGCGTCAGTTGCCTCAGCTACCCGCTGGATTGATGCTTCGTTGGAAACATCCACATCGTATCCTCGGACGTCAGCGCCCATCTCTTTGGCCGCATCCTCGGCGCCCTTGAGATCCCAAATCGCCACCTTTGCACCTTCGGCCATCAGGCGCTCCGCTACGCCCCGGCCAATACCGCGCGCGCCACCAGTTATGACAGCCACTTGTCCTTCGAATCTATGCACTTTCACGCTCCATGTTTCAATTTTAGTCCAACTAATGAACACACCGATTTGCATTTGGCTTGCTTAAAACTACAGTAAGTGCAAGAAATTTGTGAAGATCCACCGAAAACAACCATGGAAAGTCCATATATTGGTCCTTATTCAAACAAAATGACATCACAGTCCGAAGCTTCTGGCGGAAGCCAAGTTGTAGAGCGGACCTGCACGATTCTGCGAGAATTGGGTCGTGAAGGGTCGGCTGGAGTTCGACTCATTGATATAACAAAGCGAACAGGCTTAAGCCGCCCGACCGTCCATCGAATTCTTGCTACTCTATGTAGTGAAGAATTCGTCGAGCGAACAAAGGAGCGTCGCTACTGCCTGTCTTCACAAATCTTTGAATTGGGTCTAAATGCGCCAAGCCCAGCAGGAAATATCGGGCGGCTGCGCCCCGTTATTCAAGCGCTCGCCGAAAGCTGCGGCGACACCGTCTACCTTGCAATGCGGACCGGTGATTTTGCCCACTATCTGCTGCGATGCGAGGGCGCATATCCGATCAGAACGCATGTTGTTTCAGCCAATCAAACCCTACCTCTTGTCGGCGGCCATTCAGGGCGCGCGCTTCTCGCCGCAATGGGCGAAATGGAAGCTGAAGAGATCATATTTCGCGCGAGCCGTGACCTTAAACAATTTGGCGAGGCGACGCCGGATAGTTTACGCGACGAGATCGATAAGGTCCGGCAAAACGGTTTCGGGTGGTCGCGCGATGTTACTTTCATCGGGGTCGCTGGCTTGACTGTCGCGGTGCCTAATCCGCGCGGGTCAGCCTATCTTGCTGTAACGATTTCCTCCATACCTCAGCGTTTGACACAAGAGCGATCACAGGCGCTGTTGCCCGACCTCAAAAAAGCAGCGCTAGACGTTTCAATGCTTGTTACCGAGGCGTAAATTTTGGGGCGCACAACGTGTAGGATGCTACGGCAGATCCAGCCGAATTTGTTTACATTTCGAGTTGCGACCTTTGATCACAGACTTAGTCGTCAACACGGTATTGCCAAGTTGTTTGCAGCAGCTTGTAAAGCATTACCAAAGAGTAAATCACACCGCCATTTCTGCGGTGTAGTCAGCCCAGAGGTTGAATGCATCGGTGCGAACGTGACGGTATGAAATTGCGGTGAGTTGGTAGCGACGGGGACGAAAGATCAGGTTGATCCACTGCCCGGCAATTACTGCTTGCAGCAATGAGAGGGTGATCATGCGCCGACAGAAATGTCTGAGCCTGCCGTTGGGACTTGAACCGGCCCATTATTTTCTCTCGTTTGCGAGTCACCCGATGCGAAACTTCGATTGCGTTGTTTAGGCCTTTGTGGGGCTTTGTTGCACAAATCTTCTGATGGGATTCACTGTATGAATCCAGCGTGATAACTGGAAGGCATGAGCAGTTGGGGCCCTACCAAATATAAGACCACGAATTGGTCATCCTACAATGACAGCTTGAAGCAACGTGGATCGTTGTCAATCTGGTTTGATACAGAGATGATTTGGACGCCGCCGCCAAGCGGCAAGCGCGGTCGGCAGCAACAATTCAGTGACGCCGCCATTCATGCCTCCATCTTTTCGCAAGCGTCTTGCAGGCTCATGAATCAATGTGTGTTCAGACATTCGCTCCTTAGTTTTGAGTTGAAGGCCTCGATGAAGGCGTTGTCTGTCGGTTTGCCAGGGCGTGAGAAGTCCAGCGTGACGCCGCGCTGATACGCCCACAAATCCAGATCGCGAGGGATAATTCGCTCCCGTTGTCGACCCTAATAGTCTTGGGGTATTCTGTCTGGCGTACTTGTGAACACGCTAATCCCCCAGACCCTGCTCTTCCATCAGTGCATCTAGGAAATCGCTCTGTTCAATCAGAACATCTTCCCATTCCTGCGGCAAAGGCTCGTCCGGGTGCGGCGCAGAGCTTGACCCTTCTCTATCGTTCGCTGCTTCCTGCCCCATCATCATTGATCGCGCTTCTCGTAAATTATTACGGTCTTCTGGCTGACTTGCTGATTTCGGCTGCTCAGGTGCATTTCCATTGCCATCTGTCTCACTTTCCCCAACTGGCTCTGCCTCTTCCCAAGGGCCCACGCCTTCCACACTCGGCGGATACGGAAACGCCCGCCCCTCCTGTTTCTCAATCAGTTCTTTGAACAAAGGATCATCGTAATACTTAATCCGCTGCGCTTTGATCGGATGCTGAGGCGAGGCCAGAATAATCACCTCGTCCGGATCCATCAGGCGGGCCTCGGTTTCGGATAGCAACGGGCGTTCTTCAAGCCGGCTGGATGTTGAGGTCGCCCCCAGCACGCCTTTGTTGCGCCCATACATGCGGGTCACCGCCTCGCGGGTGGTACTCCCGACGGCGGCCGAAACCTCGCGCACGGTGCGCTGGTCCCTCGGTGTGATGTAAAGTTTCAAACCCGCGCCATTTTCCAGACTTTCACGCCCCTCAGGACCGTAAATCCGATCCAGTGACGCCAGCGACTGCGCGATCATCGCAACCCGCCCGCCATAGCTTGCCAATGAATGGATCGCCCTTTCCAGATAGGGCATCGCGCCCATCTGCTGGAATTCATCAATCATGATCATCACGGGCCAGGGCTCATCTTCTCCCGGCTCGTTCAAGCGCAGGCTGGCGATCAAATCCGCAAACAAGAGCCGTAGTAGAGGTGCCAGTGTTGCGATGTGATCCTCCGAGACCACGATGTAGAGCGATTGCGGTTTCTTGCGGAATATCGAGAAGTCGATATCGCTGCGCCGTGTTGCTGCCCTTACCGCCGGATTATCCCACTGCTTTAGGCCCGCCGTCATCAGAGCCTGGATATTGCTGGTCAGCAAACGGCTCGAGGCGCTGGCCGCATTGGTCCAAAGCTCGCGCACCACGGGCTCTTCCGCTTCTTCGGCATAGGCCTTGTATTGCGCGTTTTTGTAATCCCCTCCGGCAACGATGCGATTGACCTCGCCCAAAGTGGCCCTACCGCGTTGAATCGCCAGCAGACAAGCCGCCACAAAGATCGATTTACCCGCCTCCGAGAAGGTGTCGAGCGTCTTGTTGTCTTTATCCAGAAACAGATCCGCCAAAATGCTCACCTCGGTGAAGCGCTGCGCAAAGCTCGGGGCTTTGGCGATACGTGTCAGAGGGTTGTAGCAATGGGTGGCGTTGGACCAGTCAAACGGGCTGAACCGGTAAACCTCATCGCCATTCAGCGCGCGAAGTCTGGACGTCTTGTCAAAGTTCTCGCCCTTAACATCGAGCACCACCACAGATCCGGCAAAGCCCAAAAGGTTTGGGATCACGAAGCCGACGCCTTTACCGGCGCGGGTCGGTGCCACCATCATCACATGCGGGATCACCGTCGACGATATAAACGGGCCTTTGGAATTTGGCTTGCCGATCTTGCCACAAACAAAGCCGCGGCCCGCGTCTTGTAGCATATCGTTCTTCTTCAGCTCAGCTTTGCTCTGCCAATGGGCAGTGCCGTATTCACTGCGTTCACGCTGGAAGGTCCAGGCGAACGCCAGCACGCCAAGACCAATGACACCAAAGCCTATCGCACCAAAGGCGACTTTGAACGCCTCGGGGTGGGCCAGTTTTGTCGCCTCTCCCGCCTTCCAGACGGCCAGCATATCAAAGTTGGAAAACCCGACCTTGAGCGCAAGGGTCAGGTAGAAGCTGGCGACGATCGTGCCAATCACCGCGCCACAGATCGCGCCAATGGGAACCGCGGCCCAAAGAGGAAGTGTCTTTTGCATATCTCCACCCTCCCCTTAAAGGCCCATCTCGTCATCCAGATCGCGACCTTGCTCGCGGGCCTTTGACTGTTCTTGCTCTTGTGACGCTTGGATCATTTTCGCCATCTCGACCGACTTGTCTTGCTGCAGCGATGCGGCGCGCTCGGTAAAGATCATGTCACCCGTCTCCTCGCGCATCATCTCAAGGTATTCCTGTGCGACGGTGATCTGGTCGAACTTACTGGGCAATGTGTCTTCAAGCACCGCGTAGTTGCCGTCACGTAGTGCCGCCATGCCGCGCTCGCCGAGGGCTGCCGTCAGCACGACCTTCAGATCAGCATTGATCATCGCCTCTTGCTCTTCGTTGAGGCGCCCGTGTTTTAGTATATCTGCGAAGCTTTGAAGCGCCTCCGGGTGTTCGGCCATGTCTTGGGCATCAATGACAGACAGTTCGGACGCTTCACCCGGATCATCTCGGCGCAACCCCTGCCCGGCTGACAGATCACCCGAGAGCTCGCGCATCCGATCTCCCATGCCATCCATAAAGGTATCCAGCACCTCAAGGGCTGCGATCCGTTGTGGCTCTGTTGCGGTATCAACATTCAGCCCGTCTTGAGCCAGCACCGCATTCATGTCGCGCTCAACCCAGTTCTGCGCCAAGCCGTAGTTCTTGGTACCACCCGCCTCATAGCGCGTGAGGATGTCATCGGTATCAAGCCCATGCTCGTTCGCGTAAGAGACCAATTGGGTGAGCGCGTCGTCATTCCCCGATGTCAGCTCGGCCACAAAAGCGGCGTCCCCTGCCCCCGGCGGATAGGGTTCCAGCAGCACCTTGTTGAACCTGCTTTGCAATTCTGGGTCTGGCACCATCCGTGACAGCTGTTTGAGGACCGGCGCAGTTTTGACCTCAAACGCTGCGCGCTCACTCGGATCCAACTCTTCGATCTTCAGCCCGATGGCCTCGATCGCGCGTTCCGCGTACTCCGTGGCCTGACCCACGGTTGTGATGTCCTTCATGTCGATCTCTCCTTGCTGTCCTGTATTGTCTGGCCCGTGCCACGGCTCACCGCGTCCCATGGCATCGGCCATCTCGCGCACCGCACTGCCGATGGCGCGCTGGTCCATCCGGTCTAAAAAATCAGCCATCGATGTGTAGTCTTTGGCGAACGCTGTCACCTGCGCCTCGGCCATCGCACGTTCTTGTTCGGTGAGCGCTATCTCTTGCGGGCGGCGCGCTTCAGCTTTGGCCGCATAAATCTCTTCCATGCCCGCAGGTTTGGCATAAATGCCGCGCTCTATCCGCGAGGTCGCGTCCAGCATGATGCCGTGCTTCTCAGCAATCTCCGCCTGCGTCTCGCGCATCAGCTGTGGTGACATCACCCCTTCGGCCCAGCAGGAGAACCAGGTTCCCTGATCTACTCCGCGGTTGTTCAAAAGGATGTGAGCGTGTTTGTGGGCCCGATCATCATGGACCGCCAAGACATAGTCCCATTGATCGCCATACTCACCGCTGTCAAAGAAATGCTCGGCCCATTCCATGGTAATGTCGCGCACCTGATCAACAGTAACATCTGTTGGAAACGACAGCAGCATATGGGAGGTGAAGCCAAGCTTGGTAGACCCACGCCAGGTCTCTGCCCAGTCCTCGATGATGCCTGACTTTTGCTCTTCATTCAGCACCGCATCTGAGGTCAGTGCATTGGTCATACTGGAATAGGTAAACACTGCTTTGTCGTTCACATAGGACAGCTGGTTGCCGAGTGATGCGCGCGTCTTGCAGCCACCCGATCGGATACGTTTGAAGATCGCGGCCCGGCTCTGGCCCGACGCCGCCTTGGCCACATTGCGCAACGAGGCGCGGCCGGTATTAGCGTAGCTGCGCCCCTGCCTGCGGCCCGCCATGCGCGCCTCGATCCGGGCGTTGGCTTTGCCCCTGATCTGCTCGTTCTCCCAGAGCTTGCCCATGACGGCTTCATAGAGGGCTGCCGTGTTACGCATCGCGCGCTGCCCCCTCAATCGCATCCCAACCCTTGCCGCCGCGCACGCGTGCGGCATCCTTCATTCTTCCCATTTCTCGGCTCAACCCACGGGTCAGATTGACGAGGTCAATGAGCAGATCGCGGTCCTGATCAGATAGGGTCAGCTTTCCGAGAACCACGGCTTTCGACAGCGCCCGCAGATCGTCCGACAGGTCCTTGGCTTGCCGCCAAGACATTGCGAACGCCGCCAACTCACCCTGCCCCAGATCGAGAAATCCGCAACGTCCTCGCAGCACCGCGTTCAGGGCTTGAGAACGATTGGCAAAGCCACGCGCGCGCCACTCTGCATCAAAGGCAGCAAGCTCGGATTGGGTCGCGCGAAACGCCACCGTCTCTGACGGATCTCGCACCGACAGGCCTTCGCCCGTCTGCTCTTTGGCCACCCGCGCCACATGGCGCTGCGTCACGCCAAACACCTGAGCCAAGGCCACTGCCGGTTCACCGGCGCGGTAGCGCCGCGCCAAATCAATGCGCTGTTCAAGCTTTAGATTCTTGCGCTTCGCCTTCAATGTTCAGACCCCTAGACCAAATGTGCAAACAGTTGGCATATCCTGCCACCATCCTTCCTTTCTCACTTAGCTTTGGGTTCCACTCCACGCAGTATATGCGCCATTCGACATACGCGTGATCCATTGGAGTTTGCACGGCGGTCCCAACGATACATCGAAGACGTCCCCACTACCTAGGCGCCGGGCGGCTCGAACAGTCACTGCTTCAATTGGAAAGCCGTTCTTTAATCCGACCGGCCTTCCTCGCACCCGCATCAGAGATTCAGACCGAACACGCATGTGTTCGGACGGAAGCAAGGGGCGGCGCTCATCCTCACCGACAGGGCTGACAGACAGGGTCAAGGGAGGTCAGATTTGGTCCCCCAAATCTCTGCCGGAAAAACCGGCGGGCGCAGCCCGACTGTTATTCCGGATGGCCCCCTTGAGGCTGGCTGGCGGCTTTGTCACCGCGCTTTTCAACCCCAACAGAAACCATCAGGACTGCTTTGCAGTCCTGTCATCGGCAACCGTGACCGCTGCCGAAGGCAGTGGTCTCAACGGACCGCACAGCGATCACTGGGACAGAGATAGGGCCGCCTTACGGCGGCCCATCCTCGGGGAGGATTTACTCTTGAGGTTCCTTTGAGCTTGGTGGGAACATCACCAACTCTTGGACGCCGACGGGGAAGTCAAGCTTGAGGCTGAAGAACTCCGAGCCATCCGCGCCCCGGGTGTTGCGGAACATGGCACCGACACGTTGGAAACGGGTGCGTTCCTGGCCTTCGCCATCGGTGTATTTAACGGGAACGGTTGCGACGTAGTGGTTGGTCATTTTAGTCTCTCCTTTTTGCGATGTGGATTTTTGGGCACGGGGGCTGAGGACCAGTCGCAAGCGCAAATGCGGAGGGTCCGCGCCACAGGCGTGGAAGCCGTATTTGTACTTGCCGGAGCACAGCGTAGGGTACGGCAGGTCCGACCCCGTGCGATCCACATCAATGAGCAAAAAGAAGAGACCAAAATGTATGCCCCTACATCGCAGTCGCCACAGTTCTCGTTGATCTCGATGGAGGTTTAGGTCGAGTGCGCTCTGATGCAACGTGTTGGGGTTTGGTCTGTCGCGCGCATCGAAAGGCAGGGCGGTTGTTCGGCCTCGGGCGAAGATCAGTTTCTCGGTGTTGAGATGGTTGTGATGTTATCCGCACCAAGCTTGAGGACGCGGAGGACAGCTGGTCCGGCCGCACCGGTATGGGACGGCCAATCCTTCCCCAATCAGAGTGCGTCCAACATCCTGACCGTCTACGAACAGCGATCCACATAGGCGTCCAAAGTTGCAACGATCTGTGCCTTCGGTACCAGGCCTGCACGAACATGCCACGCGTTCAAATTCTATCGATACCGCATTCCGCACTAGCTGGCTCAAACGCGCTGTTGCACGTTCCCCAACCTGACGCTCTGCAGTGCAGGACGGCCGCCATGTCTCTGGGGCATTGAATCCGACAAGGCGCACGTTCGCCGGCAGCCCGCGAATGTCGACTGTGTCACCGTCGATGATCCGCACATCGTTTGAACGGAGGGTTCGATCCTGTGCTGTAGGTTGCGCCGCAGTCGGCCCATTGAGAGACAGGAAGCTGGAGGACATCCAGCCGGTTCCCAAGTCAGACCGGATTTGCGCCCATTGTCCTTGGTCACGAAGCAGTTGGACACGCGTGCCTTCAACCAGAACGCCCATGACCCGATCAGACGTGGACGGTCCGTCCCGTTGATTGACCCGTGTGCCCGTCACATAGACGTAAGTGGAGCTTGCCGGTTGCGGTGCAGACGTCGCTGGTGGGCTGTAGGTTGTGGATCGCGACGATGCTGTATCGAACAAAGATCCGATCAGCGCAAAGAATGCGACAGCTATAACAAGCGGCACCATGATTTGCCGCTGGGCCCTACGGACCGCCCGCCGAGGTGCAGTGATTGCGCGGGTGACAGACATCGGTCTGGACTTTGGTTGGTAAGACTTGGTGCGGCGCTTCGGAGTCGGGCGCGAAGTAACATCGTTGGTCTGCGCTGAAGTCCGAGATGATGGCTCACGTTCCAACTTCAGGACTTTATACAGACTGGCATATTGGGCCTTGCTCAGACGCGTGTCGGTTCCGTACTGCTGAAACCGCACGGTCATGTTTGTTAGAAACGACACTTCCCAATCGTTCGCCTGACCAGACTGCAGTCGCGCATCAATGCGCGATTGAATCTCTTTGGTGCGTTCCGGGGAAAAGGGCATGATCTGAAAAACCTGCGCGCGTGAATTGCGCAACAAATGTCATTTGCAGCTCAGGCACAATAGACAGGGATTACATTGAGATACCGCTCTGCCATTCGGGAAACGGGAAATTCGGATTGCCATCACAACGACCTAAACGAACCGTCGATGGAGATCATCGCTGTAGAGCAGTACGGCGATCGCTACCCTTGAGAACGAAGAAAGGGCCACCCGATGATGACCCTCTCTGACTTATGTCTCGTCCGGTGTCTTCTCCAGATCCGCGACCCGCATCACTGTCAGTCCTTTCGCTTCGGCTTTCTGCCCGAGGTTCAGTGCGACCCCGTTGCCTCCGAAGAGGACAACTCCAGTTGCGGCGAACTTATCGTCCAGCATCTCATCGTTGCACTTGAACGGCGCTGCACGTCCATGTGCGGACCAACGCGGATCAAAGCGCGCTTGGTTGATGCCCCGCGCGCGTGCCCACCGCGCCGCGATCATTTCCGCTCCATGCTTGCCGCCTTTGTGGCAGATGAAGATATCTTGGTTGCGATTTTGCTTGATGCGATCCCGAACCTTATCGAGTGTTCGGAAGATGACGTCGATGTCGGTCCAGTCCGTCGCGCCCGAGACGATCAGCGGGACGCCCTCGACTTTCGACTTGGCGGCAGTCTCACGATCATGCTGCTCCAGAAGTTGCTTGGCCTCGAAGACGGCTCCCGTCTCTTGCGCCCGAACGCTGGCCCGCGATCCCGATGCCGGGATGAAGGCATTGCCTGTCTCAACTTCGTAGCACTCTGCAGCTGCCTCCCCCATCGTCTCGATGGCGTCCACGATCTCGCGCAAGTGCACGAAGCGCGCTTGCGCCTCTTCCAGAGCTGTCTCTGCGATCTCAGATCCGTCGTGACATTTTGCCAATGCGCCGATCTTGTCAGCTGTGCGATCAACTTCCTTGCCGAGAGCAACCTTGCGGCGCTGCAGGATTGTTGCCAACCCGTGCGCGAGAGGTTCGATCTCTCCTTCAAGTCCAGTACCCCGTAGCTGTCCAAGCAGGGTCTCGAAGGCTTCGCGGATGATGCTGTCTTTCAGGATATCGTCCTGCGGGATCGGCAGGTGTGCATCCTTCTCCGTTAAGCCAAAGAGTTCGATTGTCTCGTATGTTGTCGCTTGATCGTAGGCCATGTGTTCATCTCCAATGTTTGAGTTTGAGGGCCACCACGTGATTGTGGGGGCATGGCCGATTTCTGGTTCACCGAATCTGTTCGGGTCAGGGACGGCCCAGCCGCCAGCTTGCTGGGCGCAAAAGTTTTCCAAGCGCCTTGCTTTCAACAAGCGAACCCTCACGCGCGCGACGGACCTCCCTACACACCCCACTCTTGCCGAAAAGTTTTGCGATCCTTGAGGCGGGCTGATTTGGGGGCCATCCGGAGGATATGCTTCCATACTCATGTGTGTGTGTTTTGACGCCAGGTTTGCCCGACACGAGCAGGCAAGCGGTGGGGCCGGACACGCCTGCGGGCGCAGCGGCGGGATCGTTTTGCCACGCAAAACAGACCAGAGCGAAGACCGCAGGCGTGGCCGAGCGCCGCCGTGCTCGCGAGACGGGCAAACCGGGACCCATGAGCCGACACCGCGGTAAGGCCGCATGGCCGCATGCGCGACGGACCGCAGGGCCGTTCTCACCTGTGACACGCGAAGCCGATCAGGGGAGACCGACAGGCATTACGTCAGAGGTTCAGTTGATTGGCGAACACGGCAGAGCGGACTTTGATATTATTTAGATCAATATCCATTGTGCGGGACTAAACAGCCATTCAGTCGAGCAATCCAAATGACTGCTTCTACTTTTGCATTTGTTGAATTCAGCGAGAAATTATATCTGACTAAATTTGTCAGGTTGACATATCTGACTACTTCACTCAGGTTTAAGTCAAGTCAAGCCACCCCGAATCCAAGCTGGGAAGCCCGACACGTGATCATGTGAGGACTTACCAATGCAGCCGAACCAAGACACACTGAGGCGATCGACCGATGCACGTGAACCACGCCGCACCCCGCGCGTCAGGCAAGCTGACAGGTTTGAGATATTGGCCGCAGCATCAGAAGCGGAAGACGTCTGCCCGATCTGGATTGCAGACCATTTGTCAGAAGGTGAGCGGGTATCATCATGAGCTTTCACTCAACTCCACCAAAACAAACGCCTGCACCGACACTCCCGACCTATGCAGCCCGCGATCTAACCGAAGGGGGCGATCTGGCTCAGATCGTTCTGGATCAGCAAACCTACACCCTGCGGATTACGCGGGCTGGCAAGTTGATCCTGACCAAATGAGCGTCGCACAGCATAATCGTGGTGGCGCTCCTGTTGGCTTCATCAACGAATTGGATGGCATCGAGGCCGCGTCGGTCATCTATCTGCGGCTTTGGTGCGATGGCCCTGATGCGCAGGCACAGGTCTGGAATGACTTTGCGTCTGGTCTTGGCGCTGATCAGGGGCGAAAGGCGCTGAAGTCGTTCGAGGACCTTTGTGCGCTTTGCACCCGTCATGGGCGTCGTCCGCTGATGCGGCATTCGGTTCAATGTAAGTGCTTAGGGGCCGACGAATCCTGCTTTGCCAATTTCATCGCCACGGCGGCAACGGGGGAACGCGAAGATGCCATGCTGATCGCGACGCTTCTTGTTCGCCCCGACGTTGCCCCGCTGATCGCATCCCTCGCCGCCGATGTGGGCCACGCCTTCATGCGAATGCAGCTGAGCGCCCCACGGGACTTCGAAACACATTCACACGAAATGCCAAAAACACTTCACTAAAGGGACACCCTCATGAAACGCTACCTTCTTACGACCGCCATCGCAGTTGGCCTTGCCACACCCGCACTTGCCGTTGAAACCACGGACGTGCTGGACACTTATGCCGATATTGCATCAGCTAACTATGCCGACAGCCTGATCACAGCGCAGCGTTTGCAGGCCGCTGTGAATGCGCTGGTCGCTGATCCATCCGCAGAGAACCTGACCGCTGCCCGTGCCGCATGGCTGGCCGCCCGTGTGCCGTATCAGCAGACCGAGGTGTTCCGTTTCGGCAATGCCATCGTCGATGACTGGGAAGGCAAAGTGAATGCTTGGCCGCTGGATGAGGGCCTGATCGACTATGTGGATGCGTCCTACGGCGGCCCGTCTGATGAGAACGCCTTTGCCGCGTTGAACGTCATCGCCAACCCGATCTTCACGCTGTCGGGTCAGGACATCGACGCCACATCCATCACGCCCGCGTTGCTCGAAGACACCCTGCAAGAAGCCGATGGTGTCGAAGCCAATGTGGCCACGGGTTACCATGCAATCGAGTTCCTGCTTTGGGGCCAAGACCTCAACGGTCATGGCACTGGTGCGGGGGATCGTCCTTGGACGGACTACGCCATGGGTGATGACTGCACGAACGGCAACTGTGATCGCCGTGGTGAATACCTCACCGCAGCCACGGACCTGTTGATCTCTGATCTGGAATACATGGCGGGTGCTTGGGCTGAGGGCGGCGAGGCCCGCAGTGAACTGATGTCTGATGCCGATGCAGGTATCTCTGCGATCCTCACTGGTATGGGATCACTGTCCTACGGCGAAACCGCTGGGGAACGGATGCGCCTTGGCGTGATGCTGAACGATCCGGAGGAGGAACACTCCTGCTTTGCCGACAACACCCACAACGATCATTACTACAACGGTGTGGGCATCCAGAACGTCTATCTTGGTGAATATATCCGCGTTGATGGCACATTGGTGACGGGTCCGTCCCTGTCTGATCTGGTAGCCGAAACCGACGCTGCACTGGACGCTGAAATGCAAGGCAAGCTAAGCGACGCCGTGATGGCGCTCGGTCGCATCAAGATCGCAGCAGAGGCAGGCTTTGCCTATGACCAGATGTTGGAACGCGGCAATGAAGCGGGTGAGGCCCTGATCATGGGCGGCGTGAACGGGTTGATCGACCAGACACGTTCCATCGAACGGGTGATTGCAGCCCTCGGTGTAGATGGTGTTGGCATCGAAGGGTCCGACTCCTTGGACGATCCCAACGCTGTGTTCCAGTAAACCCAAAAAGGTCTTGTCATCATGATCATTTGTCATTGCCAGCATATCACGGACCACGACATCCATGCCGCGGTCAACTGGATGCGGGCGTCGGATGACAAGACCATCATCACACCAGGAAAGGTGTATCGCGCATTGGGTAAAGCAGCGGACTGTGGCGGGTGTATGCCACTGTTCCTGTCCACCATGCGCAGCAACGATAAAACCGAAGTCCCCATGCAACTGCGGAATTTGAAACCCGCAGCAACACAGGAAGAAGCGAATGAACGGCGACAAGAAAGTTATTGAATACCTGAACGATGCCCTGCGCAGTGAACTCACGGCGGTCAGCCAATACTGGCTCCACTACCGCATGCAGGAAGACTGGGGCCTTGGTCACATGGCAGCGAAATCCCGCGAGGAAAGCATCGAAGAGATGAACCATGCGGACAAGATCATTGCCCGCATTCTGTTTCTGGGTGGTCACCCGAACCTGCAAAAGCTTGATCCATTGCGCATCGGCCAGACCCCGAAAGAAACGCTAGAATGCGACCTTGCGTCCGAACACGGCGCACGTGATCTGTATATGGAAGCCCGAAAGCACTGCGAAGCTGTTGGCGATTTCGTGACCAAGAACATCTTTGAAGAATTGCTGACAGACGAAGAAGGTCATATCGACTTCCTTGAAACCCAACTCGACCTCGTGGCCAAACTCGGTGAAGAAAAATATGCGCAGCTTAATGCAAGCAAAATGGATGAAGCCGAGTAATCTGGTCATCGCCACCTTGGTGGTGGGATCAGTTGCACTGGCCGAAACACCCTCCCAGACCGCGTATGACGGTCTGGGTGATCCGCACCTGAATATTGTCCTCCGCACTGATGCCGAGGCCGAACGGATTGCCGCTGTCACCGCACTGGCGACGGATTTTGCCGTGGCGCAGCCGTTCGAAGAACGCCCCGCTGGGGCCGCGACCGTGCGTGTCTTGCCTGATGCCAACGCCTTCTCGCAACCCTCTGGCAACATCACGTTTGAGGATGAGCTAGAGTTCAGGTTAGGCAACGGATTGTTCCGTAAGCTCTGGGTCTCCTCGCCTTCGTCTACTTTGGCATCTGACGGATTGGGGCCTCTGTTCAATGCCCGATCTTGTCAGCGATGCCATATCAAGGATGGCCGTGGTCACCCGCCAGAGAACGCCGAAGACAATCCTGTTTCTATGTTCCTGCGTGTGTCGATCATGGACCCTGACGGGGTACCTGATGATGCGAGAATTGCTGAGATCGCCGACTATATCGCGACCCTGCCTGATCCGATTTATGGAGAACAGTTGCAGGACTTCGCGGTCCAAGGCCATGCATCGGAATACATCCTTGGCATCACATACGACGAAGAAATCATCACCCTTGCCGATGGCACCGAAGTCTCCCTTCGCCACCCAACGTATAACGCCAACAACTTGGGCTACGGCCCGTTGGCCGAAGGCGCGATGTTGTCTCCACGTGTCGCCCCGCAAATGATCGGCCTCGGTCTGCTAGAGGCAATCCCTGTTGCGGACATCCTCGCGAATGCAGACCCAGATGATGTGGACAACGATGGTATCTCTGGCCGCCCCAACATCGTTTGGTCCTTTGAATTTGATCAACCCATGCTGGGCCGCTTTGGCCTCAAGGCTGGCAACCCAACTATCATGCAGCAATCTGCTGGGGCGTTTGCGGGCGACATCGGGATATCCAACCCGTTGTTTGTATCGGGGGCTGGTGAATGCACCGCCAACCAAACCCTGTGTCAGAATGCTATCCATGGAAACGACGACGCCCGTGGCACTGAGATCGACGCGGAGGGTATGGACCTTGTGACCTTCTACAGCCGCAACCTTGGCGTTCCAGCACGGCGCGATGTCGATGACCCAGAGGTATTGCGTGGCAAAGAGGTATTCTACAACACAGGCTGCACGGCCTGCCACACACCCAGCTTTGTCACCCACCGCCTTGAGGATCAGCCCGAACAAAGCTTCCAATTGATCTGGCCCTACACCGATATGCTACTGCACGACATGGGGCCTGCCTTGGCCGACAACCGCCCCGAGGCACGGGCGACGGGCAGTGAATGGCGAACCCCGCCCCTCTGGGGGATCGGCCTGACCGAGCAAGTCAGCGGCCACACATACTTCCTACACGACGGTCGCGCACGGTCGCTTCTGGAGGCAGTGTTGTGGCATGGTGGCGAGGCACAGGCGCAAAGGGACGCGGTCGTCAACATGACGACTGAGGATCGCGACGCCTTGTTGAGATTTTTGGAGAGCCTATGAGACGTATCCTACTCGCCGCTACTGTTGCCTGCGCTCCGTTCACCGCCACAGCGAACCCGTCCATCACAGGCATCATCGACGATCACATCCTGCCAAGGTTCGAGGCTTTGGCCTTAACGTCTCAGGCACTCTCGCAAGCAGCGATGCAGAACTGTGACCCAACCTCGGACGACCTACGCACGGCCTATGGCGCGGCATTTGATGCTTGGGTGTCTGCATCACATCTTCGGTTTGGACCGACCGAGGTGGATGACCGTGCCTTTGCATTGGCATTCTGGCCAGACAGTCGTGGTGCCACGCCACGTGCGCTGGCTACGCTCATAGCCGACGAAGACCCAATCGGCCTTGATGCGGTAGGCTACAGCGAGGTCTCCATCGCAGCCCGTGGGTTCTATGCCTTGGAGTTTCTGATTTACGATGATGACCTGATGAACGCTGGCAATTCGGCCTATCATTGCACCCTCGTGCAAACCGTCACCGCAGACATCGCGGCCACATCTTTGGCCATCCATAACGACTGGCAAACCCACAAAGATGTCCTCCTGTCACCAGGCCCCGATGCCACCTACCGAAGCGATGAGGAAGTCCTACAAGAGATGCTCAGGGCGCTGACCGCAGGGCTTCAGTTCACCCAAGACAGCCGCCTTGGCCGACCGCTCGGCACGTTTGATCGCCCCCGCCCAACACGTGCAGAAGCCCGCAGATCAGGGCGATCTGCCCTGCATGTGGTGCTAAGCCTGATGTCTTTGCAGGACTTGGCGTCGCATCTTGCGGTGTCCGATGCCACCTTGTCAGATACCCTTGATCGCCAATTCGAAGATGCCCTTGGTAAGCTGGCGGCCCTGAATGATCCTATCTTTGCAGGTGTTGCGGACCCGCAATCCCGCCTCAGGGTCGAGGTTATCAGCCAATCCATTAAAACCATCCGCACCACTGTTGGGACAGAACTCGGCCCTACATTGGGCGTCGCCGCTGGGTTCAATTCACTGGACGGAGACTAGCCATGGAAACCGGGCGTCGTCAGTTCATTGCAGGCTTACTAGCCACTGGAATTATCCCCAAACCCACATGGGCAGATGCAGGTTCACCGTCTTTCCTCTCCGCCGCCGCCCTGCCTGATGGGACCTATGTGCTCTGCGGGATCGACGCTAACCTGAACATCGCATTCCAGCTCCCGCTTCCTGCCCGTGGCCATGCCGCAGCAGCGCATCCGCTCAAACCCGAAGCCGTTGCCTTTGCACGACGACCAGGCACGTTCGCAATCGTCATCGACTGCGTCACGGGCGTGCAGAAGGCGGTCCTGAACTCACCCGCTGGCCGCCATTTCTACGGTCACGGCGCATTCTCTGCGGATGGTAGCCTGCTTTACACGACCGAGAATGACTATGAGGCAGGCCGTGGTCGCATCGGCGTCTGGGATGTCGCGTCCAGCTACGCCCGTATCGACGAATGGGACAGCGGCGGCATAGGCCCCCATGACATCAAACGTTTGCCAGACTCCGATGTGCTGGTCGTCGCAAATGGTGGCATCGACACGCACCCATACTCTGGCCGCACCAAGTTGAATATCGCGACGATGAAACCAAACCTGTCATACGTCCAAAATGGCACGGTCATTGAGTCGGTCGCATTGCCCCCTGAGATGCACAAAAACTCGATCAGGCACTTGGCGGTCTCGCCAGAGGGAGCCGTTGCCTTCGGGATGCAGTGGCAGGGCGATGGGACACCGCCTAGGCTTGTGGGCCAACACCATCGCGGTTGTGAAATCGCCCTGATGCAAGCCAGTCGAGACCAGATGCGCAATATGCAGGGATACGTGGGTAGCATCGCATATGCCCACGATGGAACGACAATCGTAGCCACATCCCCACGCGGAAACACTGTGCAGCACTACGATGCCGCCTCCGCGCAGATCCTGGGGTCGCGCTCTGTCAGTGACGTATGTGGCGTGGCCACAACCGCAAATGGCTTCATGCTGACAACAGGCACTGGTCAGCTGGCGTCATTAACCGCAGCCGGCAACCTGTTTTCCAAATCTGAAGCAGTCCAATGGGACAACCATCTCATCCCAATTTTGCCGAATGCGACCACTCAAACTTAACGCAGCATCGGCCACAATGCGGCTAACAGCCGCCGTTTGTCGTAGATTCATTTAAGGTCCGCTGTAGACCAGACACCGTCGGCAGCCTACACAATATGCCCTGGCCGCAACGGAAAACGCTCATGCTCAGGGCGCTTCAGTGCTTCTGCATATTTTCTCGCGTTGTCATCGATCCCACTATGCCAAAGCTTCGATACAAAATCGCGAGCATCCTGCACCGTCATATCTTTGAGTAAGGGCGAGATGGCTATGAAGAGCTCATCCTCGGTGAGGGATGCCGCGCGACACATTGCTGCTTCGTAATAAGACGGATCGTTCAGAACATATTCGCTTATTGGCATCAACGCGACATTCTCGGCCGGGATCGCCAGGAAAATCGTGTCCTGAATGGTTTCTAAAAAGTCGCGACGGGATGTGGAGACCGGTTTGCCCTGGCTCTTCGCATCGGCGTAAGCCTCTTTCGTTTTACGCAACCGCGAGGCTGCATGGGAGAACGCTAGTTCGCGCTTTTGGGCTGGAAGTGAGAACTTAGTGCATGTCTCAATGCGCGTGATCAGAGCGGTTACTTCGGCTTCGAGGTCAAAGCTTTCGAACCAAACGCGGTCTGTTTTCGGTTTTCTGGCCATCCGCTCTCCCAAGATACGATATACGTTAGTATATTATTGTAACACAGATCTGTCGTTCGACAAGCCAGCACATAACAAGGGATGCCAATTTGGACGTCAGTCAAAACGCCTAGGAAAGCGCGGGTGTCTCTCGAACATACAAACACAAAAAAGGGGAACCGCGTTGCCGCGGCTCCCCTGTCCTGTCAGTCGATGGTTTCGCGTATATCAAGCAACAAGTGACAATCCGCCGCTTGTATCCGGCTGCTGATCTCCGCTCTGCACGAACGGGATGATCGAGAACGTCTGCCCGCCACGCTGCTCTTCGTTCTGCACGGCGTTGACGCGCAAATCGCCGTCGGGCGTATTGATCAATAGCGAGACATATTCGTGCCCCGTCCGGTTGCTCTTAGCCATCCAAGCGGAGCCAACGCGGATCGGCTTCCCTTTTGGGGAGCTCACTTCGATCCGGTAATCCGGGTGCGTGTCTTCCGTCTTATAGTCGTTGTCAATCAGCATGAAATCCAGATCAAACATCATGTTGGCGATATAGCCTGCAAAAGCGTTGTCAGCATCCATCGCGGTTAGTTCGCCCGAGATTGAGCCGGATTTCATCGTTCCATTCGAGACCAGCGGGATGATCTCGAAGTCTTCACTCTTGGCCTTGCGCGCTTCCTGCGTTTGAACCGCATTGACGCGGAATGGCCCAAGACCAACATCCAGCTGCATCGAGATGTAGGGATTCCCGCTGGTGTTGCCAGTCTCGTTCCAGGCTGTGCCAATGCGCACCTTGCGGCCAGATTTGTTGACGGCTGTGACATCATAGTCCGGGCTGCGCTCTGACATCTTTGCGCGGGTTTCCAACTGGATCGCTATGTCGAACTTGGTGTTGTGGATTGTGCCGGTGAAGACAGCAGCTGCGGTGTCGGCGGTTTTTGTGAGGGTTCCTGCGAACATGGGTCTTATCCTTCTTGGGTTATCGGGGCCCGACATCTTACCAGACCATCCGAGATTGTTTTTCGACCCCTCATGGAGTCACAAAACCACAAAGCCTGCTTTCAACTTTCTCCCGACCTCTCAGACATTTCAGAGCCCTAAATGGACGCGCGTCGCCACAACACTAGCGCGACCCATTCTTTGCCCGATGGTCAAATAGGATGTTTCAGGAATCACGATCGGCAAGGAAGAACTCCTCTTCCTGACCATTCAGACGGCCCCCACTGTGGTCTGTCAGGCCAATGGCACTGCCGTTCGGCTCAAAGACGATGAGATACTGCCCCAGTGTATCCTTGCGGACCACATAGCCCTCGTTTGACCAGTGAACGGCCTTCCCTGCGTCGACAGCCGTTTTAATTTCCGTGATGTTCATGTGTGTCTCCATCTAAGTTGACGAATTCCGGCCACGCACCCGCCTGTATGGGCGGGTGCTGCTCTGATGTGTTTGAGGGATTGTGATGACTGTCAGCGACTTGGGTCAGGCTGCGTTGCTGATACTTGGGTGCCCATCGCCAACAATGCGGGCGAGGATTGCTTCCGCATCGACACCTGCACCATGCGGGACAAAGACCCGCAGCTGGAAGGCGATGATTTCAGTAAAACACCCGAGGGCCTTAAGACCATCAATTGTACCCTTGTCCGCCCCACCAATTTCCAAACGCACATCACCCGCAACACGGCGGCGCGTGAGCGTTAGGCCGCGGCCCAGTTCGACGGGTGCTGTCGTACCAAGGGCAGCTGTCAACATTTCACTCGGTGTTTCGGGTGTCTTTGTCATGAACCGCGCCCGAAGGGCTGCGGCCCCTTGTTCGCTGAGCGTGCGACCAATCATGCTGGCATAGCCCTCGGGCGTGACGCGATAGATACGCTCGTTGCTTGTCGGGATGGTCTTCCAGATCGGAAGCAACAGACCCGTGAGCAGATAGAGCTTCGTCGTGGTGGTTTTGGGAAGACCATCGGCCTCCTCGTCCCAAAGCCGGATGAACTCTGATTGCTCGACCGCCTCCCAAGCCGAGGCTTCGAACTTGCCTTCTTCAAGGTAGGACTTGCCAGTGGGTCGGACAACCTTGCGCATCAGGGTTACGATATCTTCGTCATACGTCTGCATCGGGCGTTTTGAGATCAGCCCAACCCGCCCAGACGCCCGATTGACCATAGGGATTTTGTCGAAGTTGTTACCGAATGCGCCATCGGCGCGCACAATGTGAAGAGGATCCGTCACCTCCAATCCGATGATACGTGTGACTGCGCCTGATTGCGGGCAGGTCCATAAATCCTCCGCCGAGACCTGTTTGATCGTCTCGCCCCGCAGCGTCTCCACACCGAGATCAAGCGTGCCTGCGTCCCGCGCACGCTCGGTCTGATCCGCGATGCGCTGCATAAACTCAGCAAAGAGTGCGTTCTGCATATGGATCGGTAACGCCAGCACCCGGTTGAGGAACCGCTGGATGGGGGGCAATTCTTCCAACAGCACACCGTCTTTGTCGATCAGGCGCAACGCCGTCCAATCGGTGAAGGTCTCATAGCCCATCGCTTCCGCTCGCCCCGCTGCAAGATCAGCGTAATATCCTCGGAGCGCGGAGCGCGCGATGGGGCTTTCAAGATTGTCCTCCTCGCGAAACATGCCTTGCGAGCCCGTCTCGCGTTGGCCTTTGGTGAGTGCGCCAAGCTGATCAAGACGTTTGCTGATTGTTGAGGTGAAGCGTTTTTCACCATGCACATCCGAGGTGCAGACCCGGAAAAACGGCGCGCTGACCTGCGCAGAGCGATGCGTGCGCCCAAGACCTTGAATGGCTGCATCCGCGCGCCAGCCGGGTTCCAGCAGGTAATGGCGACGCCGCTTCTGGTTTTTTGCCGTTTGTGCCGCGTGATAGGATCGCCCCGTGCCGCCCGCATCCGAGAATATCAGGATGTTTTTCTC
>Ga0233426_10000997_pt1 | contig 27529 bp, 22 predicted proteins | sample SI_118_April2016_6_FD_179875 | JGI IMG/M metagenome (GOLD analysis project Ga0233426, IMG submission 179875) | Seawater microbial communities from Saanich Inlet, British Columbia, Canada - SI_118_April2016_10_MG | ecosystem: Environmental > Aquatic > Marine > Inlet | place: Canada: British... | reverse complement strand
CAAATATCTAAAATTAAACAATCATGTATATATTGCAAGCGTAATGTAAATACCAAATTTATTAAAAAAGATACTAAATTAATTATTATGTGCGGTGATATAGATATACCCTGCCCTGATAAATTAGAAATTATTATTCCTCATTTTATACATATTAATGATGCGATTCAAGAATATAATAAGGCATTAGAAGAGTTAAGAAAAAATATTATTAAAGTCCGGGCCGATCTTACATATGAATTTATTGACGAAGAACACGCAATCAATGAGTTTCAAAGATTGAACGATGAATTCAACGGCGACTCAGAGTTTTATACAGGTTTACTTTTATATAAAGGAAATATTGAAGAAAATAATGAACGGGCACACATGATGATTTCTAAATTAGGCGAAATTAATAAATTAAAACAATACAGTTATCAAATTTTGAAAAAATATGCCAAAACAAATACCCAACAACTCTTGCAAGATTATATTGAACTTATTAAATGTAAGGTTTTTCCACAAAAACAACAATTACAAAATTTAAGATATAGTTTTCAAGAAATGACTAGTAGAAATATTAATTCCGGAGAAGAAGGCGCTGGAACAATTGAATATAATTTATTTCAAAGACATAATTTATTTGAATTGTATCAGCATATTTGGGATGTTGAAGATTCTAATGTTTTACAAAATGGCAAAAAAAATGATAGTGCTAATCACGTTATTGTTGAAGATAGTGAAGAAACAAAACGTAATCAAAATAACGAGGAAGACAATGATGAAGATAATGAGGAAGACAATAATGAACAAAATGATAATAATTTCAATAAAAATGGTATAAATAGTGAAAATAACAATAATGAAGATTTAGAAGAAGTTGATATTGGAGAAGGTAATATTGCACCACAAAATGAAGTTATTGAATTACGACCTAAGACAAATGAATATGAAACAGATAGTGATGAAGATGAAGATGAAGATGAAGATGAAACTTGATTGTTTTCAAATAATAGTTTCCAAAACTGAAAAATTTATATTATACGTTTAATATATATAAATATGTTAAGCAAATTTTGCGATATGATTGATTTTAAACTTTTTTTATTCAGTTTTTGCATTGGTATATTATTTGTTTATACCCTGGGTGCTGACCGAAAAACGGTGTATATGTACCCTTCCCCTAATACATACAAAGATATTGTTATTCAAGATGATGTTGGCAATTGCTATAAATATGGTCAAAAAAAGATATCTTGTGAAAAAAATAAAGATAAAATAACTTCTTTCCCAGTTCAATACGAATCTACCGAAAAAGAAAGAGAAGAAGATAAAACACAAAATAAAATTCTTGGTATTTTTTAAATATCAAATGTCCCGTCCAATCCAATCCAAATCATACAATTTTCATAATACATTTTAATTCACTTGTATTATGAAATTATTTACACATTTTACAATTATTTAACGTCTTTTGCGTGATGCTTTTTTCCCTTTCTTTCCTTTGTTCTTTTTCATTGTTCTTTTTACTTTTTTCATCCTTTTCGTTTTCTTACTCTTTTTACTCTTTTTACTACTTCTTTTTCTTGTTTGTTTTCTTTTACCGCCACTGTAATTCCCAGTGTTATTCATTCTTTTGTCATTTCCCTCTTCGTTACTATTTTTTATTGCTTCACTCATTTCTACTTCATTCATAGATATATGTCCTTTATTATTGCCAGATGCATTGCCACTATTACTATCATCATTTTTCACACCCTGCGCTTCTAACATTTCTTGTTCAACCTTATGATTTAGTTCGACATCCATATCATCTTCCTCTTCCTCATCAGAGTTCCAATTGTTATTATTATTATTATCTTCACCAAAAACCATATTCAAAATTGTTCCTGTTTCTGTGAAGGCACCGGGAAATGCGCGTGTTGGTATAAAATTATGTATAATATAGGTAATAAATACCTGGTAGGCTTCCTGATCCGTGCCTAAATAGGGCACTAACTTCCTACTCGCCAATATTTCGTATATCTCCCCCCTTGCTGTGCGAATTTGTTCTATATATTCGTTGTATTCTGTTATTATCTTTTGAATATTCTTATAGTGGTCACTTCCTTTTAATGAAAGCACATATTTCGTTAACGCTTTAATAATTGGAGGGATACGGTCATGTTTAAACCTTTGAGACATAAATTTTCCGCCCCAATCTGTTTTATCAAGCTCCATTTGGGCTAGTTGCCTTGTTATCTGATCGCGTGCTTCCTGTGCCTCAACCGAACCCGTGGGAAGTAGATGTAATATTTTTTTTAAACCTTCTTTTACCAGATCCATAGTATTTCTTGTCGTCATATTAGCATTTCTCATAAGTTCTACAATTTGATTTAAAAGTGGACCGGGGTCTTGGTCTTCTGTTAACATCCCGGTATAGACTTTGGATAGTTGTTTCATAGAAAAATCGGCTCGTTTGACTATATCTATTTGACCAAACAGGGAGGCTTGGCCGTCGGTTGCAATAGCAGTTTTGTAACTTGCGTATACCATCTTTAACATTTTTACTATTTCTTCTTTTAGTTTTGGACGAGTAATACCTACATTGTGTAGATTAGTAGCATCAAAAGGATCAAATGCAATAGCTACCATGTTATGAATAACATCTAGATCTGTCATTACGGCGGGGTCTTCATCATCATCATCAACCTTCAAATTTTCCAGCACTATTGGAGCATAACCAAACGCGTTGCGTACTGCATTTATTACTGTCAATTGTCCGGCATTTACTTTATCTTTAAGGTAAGCTATAAGTCGTGTTGATTTTGGTTGCGAACCTTCCATAGCTAAATCTCTAAAATCTTTAAGCGCAATAATCTCTGCTCTGAGAGTGTGCCATTCATGATCTTTTCGTGCTTGGTCTATAATATTATCTGCCAGATTCTCAAATGGAGCCGTTGGCTTTTGAAACAGTAAGGCCTTCTTCCCAATTTTTCTGCTTACTGTCTTTAAATGTCCATTAAATGTTTCGATCAAGTACATATTGTCGCTGTATACATTTAGTTTATGTGTAGCATGCTTTGCGCTTTTAACCAACCCAACTGCTGTATCACCTACTTTACGTACAGCATCCGTTACCATCTTGCGAGCTGGTGGTGCTACTGATTCTACTTTTTTTTGATAATTCTCAATAGTGACTTTTAGAAAAAGTGTTGCTGCTTTTGTTTGTTCTACAATAGTTTGTACCGTTGTTGACATAATTGTATATAATTATATAAATATAAAAATAAATAAATTATGTGAATATATTAATATATTTATATATAATAATATATCATAATGGCATCTACTAGAAATAAAAATAGCGCAGAGAATTACGCTTCTCAGCAAAAACGCATTACCAATATTCATACGAATATATTAGATACAAATTATACATACAATAATCAATCTTTCCTACCTGACTTTGGCTTAAACCCCGCACAAATGCCTAGAAATTCAATTGCGCCGAATAGTGTGGATTTAGAATCATCATTACGTGGTATTGGTGCAACGAATTTGATAAATCCAACAGTACCAGTCCCTTTTCAAAATATACATATGCCTACTATTCGGTTTTTTGATAGAAATGAATTAATTATGCCTAAAGATTTAGCAATAGAAGGAAATCAACGTCCGTTAAAGTAAAAATATAATATATGTAATTTTTATAATAACTATATATATTAATGGCTTTTACAAGATTTAAATATGATAAATCACGAGTTGATAAACAATTAACTGAAGAAACATTTACAGCACGGTATATGTTAAATACCCCAGGGAATGGAACAGCAATGCCATTTCAGGAAGACCCACATACAAGATTACAAATGTGGGGTGCAAATTTTGCAGGAAATGCATTAGATGTGGAAAACGATTTGATGGGAATTACACGTCCATTAAACAGAGATTGTCTTAAGGACGAATATAAAAAAAAATCTACACCTATACAAACATTGCATTATTCAACAACACCCTCCCATGTTTCTCAATCGCGTGTTGAAACACCTGCGTGGGAAGTTCGCAGTGTAATGCCCGACCGTGGCAACTTTCTATTTTATAATCCTCAAGAACATGTTGACCGCGAATTTCAAAATAATCTAAATACACGTATGCTTCAAAAAGATATGTATAAGCACGGAAACCATTTAACGAGAGTTAGTGGTTGTGATGAAACAAAATAAATATAATACTGAATGTTAACGTGGTTTAATTTTTATAAATAAAATATTTTTATTCATTAATTGTTAATAATGAATAAAAATGAACATAAACATAAACATAAACATAAACATAAACATAATTATGATGATTTGGGGAATATAATAACAAAAAAAAATATATTTATTAAAGGTTTATTTAAGCGATATCCTAACATAAGAGACTCCGTGATTTTAAATAAATGGTTTTTTTCATTATTATTATTTATTATTATTTATTGGTCATACACAGAAACAATTAAAAGCAATAATATAAATATATTTACGTATATCATAAATTTTTATTGGTTATTTACTTGTTTAATAATAACCGCTATGTGGGGGTGGTACGCTCATTATTTAAGTCATCACTTAAGTTGTAGTGATTTTGTTGATTCATTAAATATTAGCAAAAATAAAAATTGGTTTATTAATTTTATTGCAACATATTTTTATGATTTCCACGATATTATACATCACAATAGTGCAATAAATAAAACATTGCCTAATTTAGTAATTGAATTTATTTCAAATTTCTGGTATGAAGGTATTTTTTATGTTTTTATTTTATGGATATTTAATCTACACCATTTAATTTATATTAAAATACCTATATTGTGGGGATTAACATACGCCAGTTCTCACTGCATAAATTATACCATTATTGAACCTTTATGCCACACACAACACCATAAAAATCCATATACAAATTTTGGGTTAGATACAATAGATATTATAATGAATACTAAATATGATATCAATTGCTTAGAAAACTTCAATCATACTACAGTAAATATGTTTCTTTCTTTTTTACTACTACTTACTTTTTAGTAAAAGTAGTGGATTAATTATCAATAAAATGCTCAATTCTCTTTATATACGTGTTCATTGAGATATACCCCCCTTAAATATTTAAATCACATATGACTATTATGTACCAGATTTACCAAGTTGTTTAACAATTACATATCTAAAGTCATCATTAAATACAATATAATTTTCGTTTGATAAATTAATTGTATTAAAATCTTTGTCCATTATTGATATTGTATATATTGTATCTTGTGTTATATTTACATTATGTACACTTTTCATAAGGAAATGTAAATGTTCATATATAAATATTTTTGAATTAGTATAATAAAAATTAATAGGGTTATTAAGTGAAATTACATATGGTGTTTCTACACTGTTTTCAATTACATTTAATTCGATATTTAAAAAATATTTATCACAGTCAATTATTTTTTTATCATAACAATCCATTTTTGCACATATTTTTCCATATTTCTTTTTTTCAATTGTTTCGATTTCGATTTGTACATCATAATCAACTATATTATTTTCATTATTGTAATAATCATTTACTAATACATTTTTATTTTTGTAATAAATTATTTCTCCATTCTTTTGCGGAAGAAATTTTCTTTTGAATAAAGTAATTTTACTTTCAAAAAAACTAAATAAATAAATGAAAAAATATAGTATTTTACATAATTGGGTTTGGAAAAAAACCAACATAATAATTTACTTTATTATAAACTATTATATATATTATTTAAGTATTATTACTATATCAAATTTGTTTAATTATATATGTAACCGTTGCAAATAATATTCCTCCCCAAATAATATCCATTATTGACATAAATAAACTCCATTTATTAAATATAGCAAGGTTTGTAAAATCAAAAATTCCATAAACGAGCATTCCTAAAATACCTGCTGTCTTAACCGATTCCTTTTTAAAAATAATAAAATATTGTATAACAGTTGCAATACATAGGTAACATAAGATTGCCGCGTAAATTTTTAAATCTATATTTGCAAATTGTATACTACGAACTAAATCATTAAATTTGCCTTTCATTGCAAATAAATAAATCGCATCTACAATAAGAAGTAATCCAAATGTAAGTAATATTCCTTTTACTAATTTCAACATATATATATATATACAGTTCAGATAAATTAAATATTTAATTTATAATTTAATCATATATATATATATATAAATGCCGAATACAGCAACCAATAAAAAACGTTGCCCAAATGGAACGCGCAAAAATAAAAAGACGGGAAATTGTGAAAGTGTATTATATAATACGTGCGCCATATGTTTAGACCGAATATCGTCAGGACAAGTGAAAACCAAATGTAAACATCAATTTCATAAAGGGTGTTTGATTGGATGGTGTAAGAGCAATCGCGATAGACCAACTTGCCCCATATGTCGTAGTCCTATACCAGATACGTGTAAAAAAATAATGCCTTTTGATAGTCGGGAAGTATTCCGATATACAAATCTAGGTGGTGTTGGTGCTGACCAAACAAGAAAAAAATACTCAATTGAACAACTTGATAAAATTATTCATAATCCAAAATTCGATGTAAATGTGAAAATGGAAGCGTGGAACCGCAGTATATTGTATGAACTTACACATAACTATTACTGTAATAGTTCTTTAAAACCATTTGTAGAATATTTATTACAACATAAGAATATTATAGTCAGTAATGATTTAGTCACTTCACTTATCGCAACAAAAAATGCGGATATGCTTGCGTTATTTAATAAACATAAAAAAATACCAAAGGCGCTAAAAGGATTAATATAATATTGACTTATAAGAATTATTTATTTTTATTAATCAAATATGGCAACACTATTTTTGAATGTTCCAACCGGTGAACCAATATCTTCATCATCTTCAATACTATAAATAATTCCATTCTCTTCGCTAGTAACATAATATAATTTTCCATTTATTTCGTGCTCAAATACTTCCTCTTCCACCTCTTCCTCGTCTTCCTCTACTTTCTTATCTTCTACTGTTTCCTTATCTTCCTCTTCCTCTTCTTCTTCAGTTTCTTCCTCTTCTTCTTCTTCAGTTTCTTCCTCTTCTTCTTCAGTTTCTTCCTCTTCTTCTTCAGTTTCTTCCTCCTCTTCAACTTGTTCAGTTTCTTCATCTTCCTCTTCCTCGTCTTCTTCCTCTTCCTCGTCTTCTTGTGAAACTTCAACTTCTTCAACTTGTTCAGTTTCTTCATCTTCCTCTTCCTCGTCTTCTTCCTCTTCCTCGTCTTCTTCCTCTTCCTCGTCTTCTTGTGAAACTTCAACTTCCTCCTCTTCTTCACATTGTAATTTTGCATCATTTTTCTTAAACGATTTATATTGTTCAGCCCATTTATCATCAAACTTAGTTCCACAAAAACTACATTCATCATCGGGACTATTGTGATTGTATACTGGTTCATTCAATTTATAATCAAAATTAGTTCCACAACTACCACACGTATAATCATCCTTTTCATCTACAACTTCAACCTCTTCATCTTCCTCCTCTTCTTCATCGTCTGTAAAATCATCACATAACCATCCATCTAACTTCATCTCAATTTTATTATCCTCAAAACATTCAACACATAATACTAAATCTTCATCACAATATGCGGATTTTTTTTTTGTTAAAATAAAGATATTATCTTTATTACAATTAACTTTAATTTCACATTTTTCACAATTTTCAAAAATATTATTGATTACAATGTCATTGTGTTTATCGTTGTTAGATTCTAATTCTGTAATAATACTTCTTACATCAACATCATCAACATCATCAACATCGATTATTACATTTTTTTTATTTAAATCAAAACTGTTTTCATCACCACATAAATCAATAATTTCACATTCCTTTTCCTCAATATTAATTGTAATTTGTTCTTGTATTTCCTGATGTTCCTGCTGTTCCTGTGATTTATGTGTTTTTTTATATTGTTCTAATTCCTTTGTTAATTCAGCAACCCTCTTTTTATAAAACTGTACAATTGGAAGTGTTTCAATAACTTCCATATTTATTCTACATTCTTCATATCTTTCGTCCTTATCATTTTTAATCTGCGTGGCAAATTTAGAAACGACCCCTTTTATTTCGTGAACACACGTCTCTAAATTCATTGTACCCAAACTCATTATATTAAATATATTAAATTCAATATGTTTAATATATTTCAATTTATATTTATTTGTTTTTTGCATTAGAAAATGTATTACTGTTTACTTTTTACCTTTATTGCGTTTGGTAGATGCGCCTTTTCTACCGCGTTTGGCGGTTGAACCTCTCTTAACTGATTTGCTGGCATCACCTTTTTTGAACGCCTTAAATGTGCCTTTCTTGGGTTTGAAACCAGCTTTTTCAAGACGTTTATCCTTTTTAGCAGATTTATGTTTAGAAGCAGATACAATGCGACCAAGTTTATTTTTGAATAAACTGGATTTCTTTAATCCACCAGTAGTTTCATACGCAGTTCCGTGCCATACTTGAGCACGACTACCTTGTACCATCTCATATTTTTTACCTTTAATTAGGAATTTACCGTCTGAACCTTTGCTAAAACGAGCCATTATAATATAATACAATATTATAATTAAATTAAATTAAAATTTATTTTTTGGCGGAACAATAATAGATGGGGGTTGACTTACAAATGTATTACAACCCTTGCCTTCATTCCTAATATTTCTATGCGCCATATGTATTTTTCCCGAGGCATTAAAATATGTATTATTATTACGCTCAAAAATAACTTTAGGCGGACAGTATATACAACCAGCGTATTGTGTTTTTAATACATTAATATTGACTGATGCAACTATTGATTGGTTTCCATCTGGTGCAATAAGATAATAACTAAAATTATCGGCACCGCTAAAATGATATTTGGGAGTATATACAAATAGTTGATTTTCTAATTTTAATAAACTACCATTTTGAACAGTACTAACAAAAATGAAAGATAAATCACTAATGTTTCCTGCCCCATATATAATATCTAAATTAATATTAACAGGTTCATTTTCGATTGTTTGTATTTTTAAATCAACTACTTGCGGAAAAAAACTCTGTTCTAATATTGTTATATTAATATTTCCTATATTGGAGCTTAAATCACCGTCAATTACATAGTATTGTAAAATATCTACACCATAATGGTCTGGGTTAGGTACGTAATTTAATACATTGTTATTAAATGTGGCAATCCCATTTGTAGGTGGATTATATATATGATATGTAAATAAATCATTAGAACTATCAATATCGTTATATGTTATTGATTGGGTAAAACCTATACTATTTTGGATAATTTCTTTTGAAATATCATATACAACAGGAGGTTCATTCACGTGAATTACCTGTATATTTACAGTTGATATATTAGATCCAATTTGTAAATCACTAATACTGTATGTAAAACTTACATCTCCAAAGAAATTGTTATCAGGAGTATATAAAATTGCAAGTTTATTATTATCAATATTTGATAAAATCCCCGAATTAGGTTGCGATAAAATATTGTAAGATAAATCATTTATGTGTGTATCAACATCATTATAAGAAAAATCAATCTGTATATTAGTATCTTCATTCATAGAAATGTCAACATTGTAAGAAACAGGAACATCATCTACAGGAATAATATCTATATTTACAGTTACTAATTCAAACTGGTCATTGTTATATCTCTCTTCATAAATAAAAGCATCTGTGATATTTGAATTAAGTTCGGGCGTAAAATAAGCATAAGGGTCATTAAAACTAAAATTACCACGCGGGGGTTCTATCATTGTAATAGTCGACCCATTTACAGTAGAAATATTAGTAATATCTCTAATATTTATAGTTAATAGTGTGTCTTCAACTGTTAAATAATTATATAATTTAGATAAAGACGAAATATAATCTGAATATATAAACAATTCTCTTTGAATAATTACTCCTACAATATCTGTAAATTTTGTTACTATGTTTGTAGCAAGTACGAGTGGTTCATAGTCGCCAGCCAATTCTTGCAAATTACCTAAATAAACAGTTCGGGATGGATTATCATAAACATAATAATTTTGAATAATGTTTACATTAAAAGACCCATAAAATACATTGGATAAAGAATTCGAAACAAATAAATTCTCAATATTATTACCATAAAAAGCGTGAAATTCAATTAATTCCAAATTTCTAGGAAGAACTAATGATTTTATTTTTGAATATCTAAGACAACCCATTTTAATAGTAATAAGTGAAACAGGTAATTTTAAAGTAGTTAAATTTTTATAAATGAATGCAGATGAAGGCATTACAATATTATTGCTGGAATCACTGTAAAAATGTGTATGTGATTGAAATATACCACCAATCACAATAGTATTGGTGGGTATTTCAAGCGTATTGCCATTTATAAAATAGGTTGTATTCATATTAATAATTTTACTAACATTTGTGAAATAAAATACAGAATCGCCTATAACATCAACACCATTATTAAATATAATGGTGTGTAAATTCGAGGCACTTCTAAAAGCAGCAGTTCTTATATTATCAATTTTAAAATTGAAATATAATATGTTTATAGTTTCATCGTTTATAAACGTACTTGATTCAATGATATTAACGTGTTTACTAATAGTTAGCACACTATTTCCAGACAAATCAATATACCGACTACTATATTGGTTTTTATTATCACGATTAATAGTAACACCACTAATTGATATATGTATTGTTCCATTATAGATTATAGCACCATTATGTGTAAAAGTATATGTAATTGTATCAGTTCCTATAGTATTAATAGCAACATCATATAAACCATTGTTATTAGAAACATCGATATAAGCATCGGCATTTTGTATATTTGTAATATTAAATTCTTTTGTTCCGGATATTGTATTATAATCATCATCATTCAAAAAGTTGATTTCATTTAATCTGGAATTTCTCAATACACTTATATTAATAACATTAAAAGTCACATTCTGCGGCCAATTAGAGTTACTTGTAAAAATGTTCTGTTTAGATGTTTCTACTGCTGCAGTGGTTAGACCAGAATTGACAAACGCATCAGTTCCCATAGTAGTGAGATTACTACCTGTAGCACCATAAGCGAGCGTCAAGGAGGTTAAATTTGTCGTATCTTTGAATGCGTAACTGTCAATGATTGTAACACTGAATGGTATTTTAACGGAATACAGACTGGTATTATGGAATGCAGATTTTCCAATACTAGTCACGCTATTAGGAATAGTAATGGAAGTCAAACTTGTCGCATCACGGAATGCATTATCTCCAATAGTTAGAAAACCATTTGGAATTGTACAATTTGCCGGTGAACCCGCATTTATATAATGGGATGATCTAAATGTACTCATATCAATTAATGTAACAATATTATTGGACTGTGTAGTAGAAGCAGCATTTCCGGCCGCATCGTAAATTGCTGTTGCTGAAGATGGGACAATTGTTAGAACCTCTGTGCCTGTAGGTGTTCCCGTTAAAGTTAATCCAAGAGTATACGCATTGCCACTAATAGATATATCTGATGCTACTACTGCTGTAACTGCCCCTCCATTAATAGATAATGAAAAATCACTTACTTCTAATGCTCCGCTTCCACCAGTAGCATTAAATACAGGTTCGGAAAATGTAACTGTTACTGTAGAGTTATTTTGTCCAATTGTTGTTGCAGTAATTGTGGGTAATATTCCCTCAGTTAATGTAACAGTATTGTTCGACTGTGTAGTAGAAACAGCATTTCCTGCGGCATCATAAATTGCTGTTGCTGAAGATGGGACAATTGTTAGAACCTCTGTGCCTGTAGGTATTCCCGTTAAAGTTAATCCAAGAGTACACACATTACCACTAATAGATACACTTGAAACCACTACTGCTGTAACTGATCCTCCATTAGTAGATAATGAAAAGTCACTTGGTTCTAATGCTCCGCTTCCACCAGTAGCATTAAATACAGGTTCGGAAAATGTAACTGTTAGTGTAGAGTTATTTTGTCCAATGGTTGTACCAGTAATTATGGGTACTATTCCCTCAATTAATGTAACTGTATTGTTTGACTGTGTAGTAGAAGCAGCATTACCGGTTGCATCGTAAATTGCTGTTGCTGAAGATGGAACAATTGTTAGAACCTCTGTGCCTGTAGGTGTTCCCGTTAAAGTTAATCCAAGAGTATACGCATTGCCACTAATAGATATATCTGACGCTACTACTGCTGTAACTGCCCCTCCATTAATAGATAATGAAAAATCACTTGGTTCTAATGCTCCGCTTCCACCAGTAGTATTAAATACAGGTTCTGACAATGTAACTGTTAGTGTAGAGTTATTTTGTCCAATGGTTGTACCAGTGATGGTTGGTGCTGTTTCATCAATTAATGTAACTGTATTGTTCGGCTGTGCAGTAGAAGCAGCATTTCCTACAGCATCGTAAATTGCTGTTGCTGAAGATGGGACAATTGTTAGAACCTCTGTGCCTCTAGGTGTTCCCGTTAAAGTTAATCCAAGAGTATACGCATTGCCACTAATAGATATAATTGATGGTGTAGCTGCCACTGTAGCTGAACCCCCATTAATAGATAATGAAAAATCATTTGGTTCTAATGCTCCGCTTCCACCAGTAGTATTAAATACAGGTTCGGAAAATGTAACTGTTACTGTAGAGTTATCTGGTGCAATGGTTGTACCAGTAATTATGGGTACTATTCCCTCAATTAATGTAACAGTATTGGTGGACTGTGTAGTAGAAGCAGCATTTCCTACTGTATCATAAATTGCTGTTGCTGAAGATGGAACAATTGTTAGAACCTCTGTGCCTGTAGGTATTCCCGATAAAGTTAATCCAAGAGTATACGCATTGCCACTAATAGATATACTTGAAACCACTGCTGTAAATGATCCTCCATTAATAGATAATGAAAAATCACTTGGTTCTAATGCTCCACTTCCACCAGTAGTATTAAATACAGGTTCGGAAAATGTAACGGTAACTGTAGAGTTATTTTGTCCAATGGTTGTACCAGTGATAGTGGGTAATATTCCATCAAATAATGTAACAGTATTGTTGGACTGTATAGTAGAAGCAGTATTTCCGGCAATATCGTAAATTGCTGTTTCTGAAGATGGGACAATTGTTAGAACCTCTGTGCCTATAGCTATTCCCGTTAAAGTTAATCCAAGAGTATACACATTACCACTAATAGATATACTTGATGGTGTAGCTGCCACTGTAACCGACCCTCCATTAATAGATAATGAAAAATCACTTGGTTGTAATGCTTCACTTCCACCAATAGCATTAAATACAGGTTCGGAAAATGTAACTGTTGCTGTAGAGTTACCTGGTGTAATGGCTGTACCAGTGATGGTTGGTGCTGTTGAGTCAGGTGTGATAACAGTAATCCCAGTTTTTCCACCAATAGTATTAGTAAACGTTGTGGACCAACTGTTAATGGCTATCAAATTTGCATCAGCAACAACGATTTTTAAATTAGTTGAAATGAACGCATTAGTACCAAATGTATTTATCGTAGAACCTGGTTCAAATGTAATCATTTTTAATTCTGGTATATCATAGAACGCCGTATCTCCAATACTGGTGACGCTACTGGGAATAGTAATGGATGGTGTTATAGAGCAACGCTTGAACGCATTATTTCCGATAGTTAATAATGAAGAACCTGATTCAAATGTTACAGAAACCAAACTTTGTACATTATCGAATGCAGTATCTCCAATGCTGGTAACAGAATTAGGAATATGAATGGACGTCAACTTTGTCAAATTTTGAAACGAACCTACTCCAATAGTTCTTAAAATAGAATTTGCTTCAAATATTACTGTATCTAAATTAGTCGTTTGTTTGAATGCATAATTTCCAATACTGGTAATAGTATTAGGAATAGTAATGGATGTCAATGTTGTTAAATTACGGAACGCATAATTTGCAATACTGGTGAAAGGACTGGGAATTGTTAAAGTTGCTGGTGAACCCGCATTTGTATAATCACTTGTTGAAAATGTTGTACTTATAATTTCAATATCTGGACAGCTCGCCGCAGTACACCACGGCAGTATCTGGGTACCAACTGACCAGCCCATCCTTGAAATTAATGTTGAATCAGCATAAATATTCTCTACACCTGCTTGGAAGAACATATTATTCCCACCGCTTGTCAGGGCAGAACCTGATCCAAATGTTACATTTTTCAAATCATAATTCCTTTGGAATACTTCACTCCCCATAGTAGTGACAGAATAAGGAATAGTAATTGAAGGTAAGTCAACAAGATACCTGAATGCTTTTTTTCCAATAGTTAATAATGAAGAACCTGATTCAAATGTTACCGAAACCAAACTTCGTGTATTATCGAATGCATATTGTTCAATGCTGGTAACAGAATTAGGAATATGAATGGATGTCAGTTTTGTTAAATTTTGAAATGAAGCTACTCCAATAGTTTCTAAAATAGAATTTGCTTCAAATATTACTGTATCTAAATTAGTCGTTTGTTTGAATGCATAATTTCCAATACTGGTAATAGTATTAGGGATAGTAATGGATGTCAATGTTGTCAAATTTAGGAACGCATTATCTTCAATAGTGGTGAAATAACTAGGAATTGTAAAATGTGCTGGCGAACCCGCATTTGTATAATCTATTGATGTGAAATGTGGGAGTTTAACTTCAACACCATCTTTTCCACCAATACTATTACTACTCGTTGTAGACCAACTTTGACTTGTTATCAATTGCTGGTCAGCGTAAACTGTTGTTAGACCAGAACCGATAAACGCGGTAGTTCCAATAGTTGATAATGAAGAATCACTTTCAAATATTACTAGTGTCAAATCTATCGTATCCTTGAACGCCGTAACGGCAATGTCGGTGACACTAGTAGGAATAATAATAGAAGTTAACCCTGCATCTCGGAACATATCTCTGCTAATGTGTTTTACACTAGCGGGTTCTTCAAATGTTACATTAGTCAAGTTGGAACATCCTTGGAACAGATTCGTACTCTTCCATTGACTAGTAATAAGTACCGACTTAGGAATAATAATGGATGTCAAAGATGTTGCACCTTTGAACGCACCATAATCTAAAACGGTTATTTGAGTTCCCGGTTCAATTGTGACCGAACTTAAGTTTGTCGTATCACGGAAGGCATTTCTTCCAATTTTTTGTACATTATTAGGAATAATAATAGTAGTCAACCCAGAATCCCGGAATGCTCCGCCGTTCCACACGCTATCACCATACTCATTATACGGACCATTACCAGTAGCACCATAAATTTCTGTGAGTTGAGAATTAGATATATCATGAAATATTACTTCGGTCAAATTTGTTGTACCCATAAACACTCTATCATAAATTTCGGTGACACTAGCAGGAATAGTAATGGAAGTCAAACTTGTTACATTGTTGAACGCACCATAATCTAACGTGGTTAATTGAGAATTAGATATATCATCAAATGTTACGGTAGACAAATTTGTCGCATCACGGAATGCATCCTTTCCAATACTGGTAATAGAATTAGGAATAGTAATGGAAGTCAAATTTGTCACACCATTGAACGCATCATTTCCAATACTGGTAAAAGAACTAGGAATAGTAAAAATAGATGGTGAACCCGCATTTGAATAATCAGTTGATGTGAAAGAAGTCATAATATAATATAATATATTATGACAATATTGTATTATCTGTTAGTTTAACATAAAATTGAAATAATATAAATATAAATAATTAATATTAAATATTATATAAAATGTCTAAAGGTTTAGCTGAACAATACCAGAAAAAAACCGATAAACAACATATCCTTGATAACCCCGATACATATATTGGTTCAATTGAGAATGTAAATCAGGATTGTTATATCTATGATGATAGTGAAAAGAAGATAGTTTCAAAGGAAATGGAATATATATCTGGATTGTATAAATTGTTTGATGAGGGAATTGTCAATTGTCGCGATCATGTTATTAGAATGGACCAAAAAATATTGAATGAACCTGAAATGAAACATTATCCAGTTACGAAATTAGATATTGAAATTAATGAGGACGGCACAATTAGTATGTTAAACGATGGAAATGGAATCGATATTGAAAAGCACCCAGAATACGATATTTGGATACCCGAAATGGTATTTGGTCATCTGAGAACATCAACAAATTATGATAAAACTGAAAAAAAAATTGTAGGGGGTAAGAATGGATTTGGATTTAAATTGGTGTTAATTTGGTCTACTATTGGAAGTATAGAAACAGTAGACCACATAAGAAAACTTAAATATATCCAACAGTTTGAGAATAATTTAGATATTATAAATAAACCAATAATTACAAAATGTGTTGCAAAACCATACACAAAGATTACATTTAAACCAGATTATAAAAGATTTGGCATTGATAATTTGACAAATGATATGAAACAATTATTTATAAAACGTGTATATGATATTGCATCTGCAACAAAAAAAAATTTAAAAATAACTTGTAACAAGACATTGCTAAATGTAAAAACATTCCAGCATTATATTGATTTGTATATTGGGTCAAAAGATAACCACGAGCGCGTATACGAAGAAGTAAATGACCGTTGGCATTATGCGGTATGTATGAGTCCTACATATGAATATAACCACGTTAGTTTTGTAAACGGTATTTATACGTCTAAAGGCGGTAAACACGTTGAATATATAACAAATCAAATAACGAAAAAAATGATTACATATATAGAGAAGAAAAGGAAAATAACAGTAAATGCAAATGCGATTAAGGAACAGTTAATGATATTTATACGTTGCGATATTGAAAATCCTTCTTTTGATAGTCAAACAAAAGATTATATGAATACTCCTTCAAATAAATTTGGTTCTATTTGTAATATTTCGGATAAATGTATCGATAAAATCGCTAAATTGGGTGTTGCCGATTCTGCTTGTGCTATAAGTGAAATAAAAGATAATAAAGCTGCTAAAAAAACAGATGGAAATAAATCAAAAAATATACGAGGAATACCAAAGTTAATTGATGCTAATTGGGCAGGCACTTCTAAATCAGGTGACTGTACTATTATATTTTGCGAGGGTGATTCGGCAAAAGCAGGTATTGTATCCGGTTTATCTTCTGAAGACAGGAATGTATATGGCGTATATCCAATGAAAGGTAAAATATTAAATGTTCGTGGTGAATTAATAAAGAAAATATCTGAAAACAAAGAGATTATTGAGATTAAAAAAATATTAGGTTTAGAAACTAATAAAATTTACAATCACGAGAATTTTAAAAAATTACGATACGGAAAGGTATTGTTTATGACCGACCAAGATTTAGACGGTTCACATATAAAGGGTTTATGTATTAATTTATTTCAGTCTCAATGGACACAATTATCTCAAATAAATAATTTCATTGGATTTATGAATACACCTATTTTAAAAGCAAAAAAAAATTCTACAACTAAATTGTTTTACAATGAAGGTGAATATTCAAAATGGAAAAGCAGGATAGCAGATTTAAGTAGTTGGAAAATTAAATATTACAAAGGTCTTGGAACAAGCACTGGCACTGAATTCAAGGAGTATTTTAAAGATAAGAAGATTGTATATTTTAATCACGCGAACCCAGATTGTGATGATGCAATTGATATGGTATTTAACAAAAAAAGAGCAGATGATAGAAAGGAATGGTTGGGAAATTATGATCGAGAAATGTTTTTAGATACTAATGTATCTAATATAAATTTCAAGGATTTTGTTCAAAAGGAAATGATCCATTATTCTAAATATGATTGTGACCGTTCTATACCAAATATAATGGACGGTCTTAAAATTAGTTTAAGAAAAATTTTATTTAGTGCGTTTAAAAAAAATTTAACGACACAAGAAATCAAAGTAGCGCAATTTTCAGGATATGTTTCAGAACATTCGGGATATCACCACGGCGAGGCAAGTCTCAATGCTGCAATTGTAGGACTGGCTCAAAATTATGTCGGTTCTAATAATATAAACTTGTTTTCACCAAACGGTCAATTTGGAACTCGACTTCAAGGAGGGAAAGATTCGGCATCAGAAAGATATATATTTACATTGTTGAATAAAATAACAAGATCGATATTTAATCCAAGTGATGATGCCGTTTTAAAATATTTAGACGATGACGGACAATCTGTTGAACCTATTTATTATGCACCAATTATTCCAATGCTGGTAGTTAATGGTTCGAAAGGTATTGGAACTGGATTTAGCACAGAAATACCTTGCTATAATCCAAGTGAAGTAATTCAATATCTACGATATAAACTTGCAAATAAAATTGATAAATGTGTTTCTATGACATTTAAACCTTATTATGAAGGTTTTAAAGGGACTATTCAAGAACAAAGTCCAACCAAATATTTGATATGTGGTAAATATAATGTTATATCTAATGATAAAGTACGTGTAACTGAATTACCTGTTGGTTATTGGACTGAAGATTTCAAGCAACATCTTGATAACTTAGCAGCGAATGTTGATAAAAATGGAAAAAAAGTAACACCAACTATTAAAGAGATTGATGATATGAGCAAAACTACAAATGTCGATATTATTATTACTTTCACTGATCGCGACCGTTTAAAAATATTGGAAAGTAATACGTGCGATAATGGGTGCAATGGTATTGAAAAGTTGTTGAAATTATATACTACAATTAGTACCACAAATATGCATATGTTTACAGCAGACGAAAAATTAAAAAAATATCATAATGTTAATGATATTATTGATGATTATTATGATGTTCGTTTGGAAATGTATGTAAAGCGTAAAAAACATATTATTGAATACATAACAAATGATTTGAATATTTTATATAATAAACAACGTTATATTGGTGAAGTTTTAGAGGATACATTAATTCTAAAAAAACGGAAAAAGGAAGATGTCATTAATGATTTGAACACGCGTGGATATTCTAAAATAAATAGTGATGGTGATTATAAATATCTACTGAAAATGTCTATGGACAGTGTTAGCGAAGAAAATGTAGAGAGAATGAATGAAGAGTATAAAAAGAAAAATGACGAATTGGAAAAGATCAAAAATACGACAGTAGAGAATATGTGGTTATCTGAATTAGATATCCTGGAAACTGATTACGCCAAATATATTGCGGCAAGAAATAAAGTATAAATGTTAAACCTTACCCATTGATTTATGAATGAACAAAACCTGATATTTTTTATTTTCATCAGGTGTAATATGTGATTTTTTGATAATTCTTTCTCTCTGATTTTGTGAAATCAACATTTTTATTATAATCCATGTATCTGATATATGGATTATAAATATTTTAACCTTTTTGTTTTTGTAGTTTAGAGAGAAAGAGAGAAATAAGAGAGAAAATTACAACAGATCATTTCAAACGCCGATTATTCATCTAATAATGATTATGATTTTAGTGTTTTTTTTTGCATACTATAATATATAATGTCACAACGAATATTGTATTCTAAACATAAGAATAGGTTTGTAATACGACTTAACCAACCACCTTTAGATAGGGGTTGGATTGAGAAAAAAGCAGATGATCTTTTGCGCATCCTTTTAGATTATGATACTGGTGCGCGTCGAATAGTGGGACCCGATAAAGACGGCGACATGAACCTTTTGATATATGCGGTTCCACGCGCGTCGGTTGTGAACGCTTTTACAGTAGCGTTGAACGGAAGTAAGTATTTCAAGAGCAAGACTGCTCCTGTTGAAGAGATTGACGAATTAGATGATCTATTTTCCGGAATGGATTTAGAACCTGAACAATCCAGAGGTGGTTCTCGCAAATATAATAAATCATCAAAAAGCAAGAAGTCTAAGACGACTAAAAATAAGAAAAACAAAAAACCTACGAAAGGTAAGAAGACTAAGAAAAATAAGAAAACTCGTAGATAAACATATAATTCAAAACTAACAAATATAAGAGAATAAAATTGCAACAGAGCATTTCAAACGTCGATTATTCATCTAATAACATTAATGCCATAGCGGCGTAATTATGTAAATCAATCAGTGTATCTCTAATCCCCTCGTCATTAATTAAATTTGCCCCATTTTTTGTTATAGAGAGAGAACGTTGCAATTTATCTTCTATTCGCATCAAAACACCAATAACCCCATATTTCGCAAACGCATCGCCATAATCAATATTTTTTTTAGTAAATAATTCGAATGCCTCTTTCTGAATTTTTTTCATTTGTTCTATTCTATCCATTTTATAGTAAATAATATTAAATATACTTTAATATTATTTTTACAAAAATATAATGGGATTGTAAAATTATTAATATCGCCCTCTGTTGTATTTCCGGTTATTATCAGTTGTTTTTACATAATAATGGTTATGTATCATTGACCCAATATCAGTTAATGAAACAACTTTATTTGAATTAACTATTTTATGTGGCATCCATCGTTTAAATTTTGGTGTGTATATGCATTCCATATATACATATTTATTTAAATCTACATATTTATCTACATCTGTATTCTCAAAATCATCTTCATCATCACTTTCCTCCAAATAATCGAGATTATCATTCTCCCGAATATGTCTAAAAATGGAATTCATTTTCACACTTGTTTTATAATCAGAAATATAGGCGTAATCTAAATAATGGTCTGTTGAACCTTCGTAATAACAATGCAATTTATAAATATCAAATTGTATTTCAGCCCGAACTTTAAATATTGCTTTCAAAGGATTAAAACCACCATCAAGAGTAGAATAAATTTTATTTTTAGGTATGATACTATACGAACGACTGTATCTGTTTAATGATATTTGATGAACCGAATAGACATTATATGGTAAATTATGAATATAACTATACATATCTTCTTTATTAACAGTCATAAAAGGAAGTTGAAAAATAATATTGTTCTTTGTAAAACAGTCACTCTTCAACTCATTTTCCATAATATATTTTAAATTATCAAGTTTAGCTTTATTTTTCATTTTGTAAATGTATTTGTTTTTGTAATATATTATATCTTCAATACAAAAAAAACGTATGTTATCATAATTAACTATGGTTCCATAAAATAACGTATTGTATGATAATGATGGTTCAAATACACAGGGTATTATCTCGGTACTTCTAATTTGATTATCCTTATGTTTTGTAACTAATACACAAACACAACTTTCTTTAAAATAAGTAAACCACGCAAACACCTTTGTCCCATATGGGATTGACATATATATATCATAACTAGGAACTTTCGTATGATCAATTTTGTCATACGAAAGTTCGACTTTAGGAAAACGCTTTTCTAATTCTGGAATAACAATTTTTGAATTATCCTTAAATCTATTCATTATAACATACATACACTAATACCTTTAAATGTATTCACAAATCAATTAGGCACCGTTCCTGCTGTAATTTTAAATCTTTTTGCACCTTTTTATTATTTGGGTCAAATGTTACCACCCAATTTTTAATATCAAAACTACTTTCGCTGTTATTTGTTTCAATAATTTTATATTTTTGCTTTCTATAAAATGTTTTTCTTTTTTGATATTGTCGTTGAAACACCTCGTGATTATCAACAATATCAATCACAACTGGTTGCTCCTGTTTTACACGTAATATTCTACCGACAGCCTGAACAATATCCGTTTTTGGTGTTGCTAATAATAATGTGGTTAATGTTTTAATATCTAAACCTTCTGATGCCATAGAATATGTTGCAATAATTACTTGCTTTGTTTCACTTATTTTCAAATCCTTTTCTTTCATACCACCAACATAATATCCAACACTACCATTCGCAATGTTTCTATGACCAATTGCTTCATATAAATATTTTAGTAATGATTTATTATGACCAAGTATCATTAATTGTTGTTTTTGGTTCTCTTGTAAAGTGTAATTTATATAATCTAATATGAATTCGCTTCTATTATTATAATTACATAATTTGGTTATCATTGAACTATATTGTGGGTTTCCACGGAAATCATATTTTATACTATTAAATTCATCATCATCTACTTTATATTGCAATGTTTTTACTAATACACTTTGTTCCGATGTATCCCGCTTTTCAACATGTATAGTTTCACCAAGAAACATTTTAAATACCTTACTTAATCCATCTTTACGATCCATAGTCGCACTTAGTCCAAGAGTGTATGGGGTAACTACTTTACATAATGAATTACTGAATACCTCGGCACCCATATGATGAACCTCGTCAATAATCATTAAACCAAAACACTTGAACAGATCTACATCATATTCCTTCATAGAAAGAGACTGTATCATAGCAATCACAATATCCTTTTGTTCTATATCTATTACCTTTCCTTGGATTTTTCCTACACGGGCATCGGGCATAAATTCATTAATTCTTTCTATCCATTGGTTCATCAAAAATTCTTTATGAACCAATATGATTGTTTTAAGACGCATTTTTGAAATAATATCTATACCCATAACCGTTTTACCCATCCCCGTATCGATCTCAAGGCAACCGCCACCATAATTGGTGTCATTTTCTTTAACATAATTTATATACTTATTAACAATTTTTGTTTGATAATCACGCAATGTGCCATTAAACTTTGCATTTATTTCTTCGCCTTTAGGTAATCTACAATTAACATCTCCAAAATTACTAATTCCAAAAAACTTGGGTAAATAATAACGACTTGCCGATTCTCTATAAACTGGGAATGAAATCGGTTTTTGCATTCCCATTGCTTTAGGGACAAATGGTTTAACATTTAATTCCTTCTCAATATATTTTGCGGTTTCATTTGTAATTTCATCCTTGTATATTGTGTATCCCTTTTGTCCAATATAATTTTTCGACATTGTTAAATAAATATATGTTGTAATTATTATATCATTTAATATATCATTTATTAAAATCAATTTTCACGCTAAATCAAAAAAAAATCTATTAATAAGTATATACTATGGCAAATAATTTGAAATTACCATTTACTAATTTAGAAACGCTTGTATTTGTAATTTATGTAGCGTTTTTAATAACATATAAAGTTGATATTCCGGGATTTATTGCTAATATTGTAGACACTTTATATGGAAACGTTTTAGTTATACTTGCATTCGGAACATTTTATATGGCAGTTAACCCTATTGTAGGAATAGTTGGCCTTTTAGTTGCATATGAATTAATTAGACGTTCCAGCAATAATGCTCGCATTGAAAAAGTAGTAAAAGAAACACAAAGTGAATCCCAAAAAATGCAAGATATGAAGGAAATGAATAAGGATCAACAAACAAATAACCCCCCAACATTAGAGGAAGAAACAGTTAGTGAAATTAAAAATTTTGCCGTTGGTAATCCCGCCGAATCAAGTGTAGAACCATTACTACATGATTTACATAACGCAACCAATGTATAAATAATTTAATAATAACATATAAAATATTTTTTATATGTTACAAAGTAAGCATTATTGTTTAGAGTATTAGATAATTCTATGTATAACATTAAAGTTTTTCCAAATCATAATTTGATACAGCTGTTGCTGTTGCATTTGGTATTTCCAAATTAACACCATTTTGAATATTCACATTAGTAGGTTCATTATCATTATCTGCAACTACTACTGTTTTTGGCGACCAACAACATAATGTAAAGAAACAACAACAAAAATACGACAGGACAAAATCCATTTTACTTTCACACCCTTGATGACCAACTATAGCACAGGTAGGACAGCATAATTTATAACAAAAATTAGGTGGGTCATCTTTGGTATTATCGCGACGTTTTCGTTTCCAAGCCCATATAGAAGTAATTGCAACAAATAAAAAAATACCCACCACAGTAATACTAATCACAATGGTGTTAGGTTCACAACAATCCGAAAAATCAGATTCGTCCGAACAACACACCAACGCACCGTCAAAATCGCACCATTTATCCGTTGTCTGTGAAAAAATCCCACATTCACCATCCCCTATCTTATCCAATCTACACTCATTTGTGTTATCACATTTTTCATTACAATCACCATTATCATAATTGCATTCAGGACCACTACAGAAATAATCACAGGTTCCGTCACCTAACTGGGAAGAAGAACAAAACAAACTACTACAACTTGCACTTGTATCATCATCGCAATCACCACCGTCCCAATCACACGCAGCATTATTACACGTATAATCACAGTAGCCATCTCCTGGCCAAGATGGGGGACAATTTGGTGCGCAATCAGCGTTGACCAATATATTTTTTAACGGTAATGTTAGCAATAAAATAGTTGTAAATATAATATACATATATGATTATGTATATTATATATTAAACCCTTTATATACTAAAAAAATGTATATTTACATTTTTTTCTTACCTGATGTAATAATTTTGTAACCTGAAAAAACGATACATCCGAGTAATAATCCACATATTACATTTTGTGTTGTTATTAAATTATTTAGCTCCTTCATTGTAGTGAAACCTTCGGTATCTTCAGTATCTTCGGTATCTTCGGTATCTTCATCTTCAACTATGGTCGTTTTAAATTCTATATGAATATCATCTTGTACATTTTCGCTTACTTGCTCGCCCGAAAAGAACAGAGGAACACTTTGTTGTGAATTATTTGTATAACTTTGTATATCTCTATTCAGAATAGATAAATCTACATTTGCAGGTATAATATTTTCGCTTGTTGTGTGAAAGCAAACAACGTGTTCATTTTTCTCATTTTTATAATAGAAATATGGTTTTGATGGAAGAATTGTATTTAATGTGAAAGGTTTTGATGTTAATTTTGGTTCATTATAACATCCACCGTGTGAAGAAAAAATATTGCTAATCATTTTTGCAGATTCAGTCATTGTTGTTAATGCACTAGTACTTTTCATAAAAGGAATACAAATTAATAATTTTTCTGGAAGACCACCAATTTGCTTGTGATATATACATACCTCCATATCTGCTCTTTTATTACTAAATAAATGTAGCGAAGGACTATAAATCCTTATTTCACTCTCATTATACCCTAAACTGTTGAAAGAAACACTTGAGCGTGGTTTAGAATCTTCTATAGTTATAGATAAATATGTATTTGTAGGCGTTCTTCCGGTTTCTTTATTTTTTGCTTGTTTACTCCCTTTCCTTCCTCTTAACTCTCCATCTTTTGTAGATATAATACTAACATATTCATAAATTTCAACTAATTTTCCATTATGGTCTAATATTTTTGTACCCTTCTTGTCAAAATAATTTATAAATTCTGTGTGAGATGTATTTTTAGGTATATTATTTTTGTGCTTTTTATATTGGGTTGATGTCCATCTTTTTATTTTCATCATTATTGTTTTATCTATATTTTTTTTCACCCAAGACTGAAACTGATTTGAATTGGTTAAGGCATCTATTTCTGGATAATTTAATTCGCCAATATTTGTTAACATACTTAGGTTACTATCTGGTGTTATTCTCATAACACACGCCGCATTTACCTCTGGATAATTATATCTTAATTTACATTTATTTTTACAATATCCTTGAATAATAGTATCGGTGATATTTGTATCTTGATTAATAGGTATATCGTAACTCATATTAATAATATATATTATAAATATTATTAAATACAATAATTATTGAAATTTAAATTCAATAATTATTGAAATATAAATATAAAAATTGAATTAAATGTTATTGCATTAATATATAATATAATAACATAATGGAGCAAACAATTAATAGTTCTCATTTCAATAAACTGTATAACTGTAGAAAAAACCTATTGGAAATATTAGATGATATTGGGTATGATACAACCGATTATCAATTATTCGATATGAATGAATTATATTCAATGATACAAAATGAACAAATAAATTTCCACTTAAAAAAAAAAGATCAGACAAATAAAGATAAAGGCGTCCAGGTGCATTTTTATGAATTATTGGGGAAAACGACTAAAGCACTAAGAGATAAAAATGTCGATGAACTGATTGAACATTATTATTATATACAAAATGTGTTAAGTGGAAATGACCGTCTAATTATTATTGTTAATGATGACCCAAATGATACTCTAACGCAATATTTAAAACAGCAATGGGAAAAAAATAAATTACTTGTAAATATTATTAGTTTGAAAAGACTACAATTTAATATATTAAAACACAATCTTGTTCCACCTCATAGAATCTTATCAGACGAGGAAAAGGATATACTAATGAAAAATTACAATATTAGGGAACTGAAACAAATACCGGAGATTTCAAGATTTGACCCAGTTTCGCAAGTATTGGGCATTCGACCCGATGATGTATGTGAAATAATAAGACCAAGTAAACATGTAATTCAAACAAAATATTATAGAGTTGGTGTAAATTATTAAATTAATATTTTATATATATTTATAGTATATTGATAGAATTATGTCTCAAGGCAAATATGAATATTTTAAAGACCAATTTACTAATTTAGAAACCGAATTAAATATTACTTTAGATGAAACACACGATTTTTTTTTAGATTATGATGATATAAATCCGGCAGATTCGACGCTTAAAATAAGGAGTACTATGAATAAAATAGCAGAATTAAAACTAACAGAAGACGATTTAAGAACTGAAATAAAGAATCAACAATTTGATAGTGCAGAAGAAGCAAATAATACTAATGATAATAACATTAACATTAATGAAAATGAACGATATAAAGATGTATTAAAAGATAAGATTTATATGTATAATCACCATACAAGTTATGGTATTATTTTATTTATAGGCATTTGTTCGATGGCGTATTTGTCTCAACCCGTTAAGATTGGGAATTAGAGTTCTTTCAATAAAATATAATAATATAATATATTTATTATTATATTATGGAAAAAAAAAATAATTTATTAACATTGCAAGGTAACCAAGAAGATTTAGAACAAAGTGTAAGATATGAATATTCACAATATTATTCTATCGGGTTAGGTACTATTTTATTGATACTTATGTATTTTTATTTAAGTTCACTTGATAAGACAAGTGATACAATTAAGCAACAATCAATCGGGTGTTTATTATTTATTATTAGTTTAGTAATTTTGTTTTATATCTTGAATAGCTATTAATTTAATATATTTTATATTTTTATATTTTTTAAATATATTATGAATTGCAGTTCAACCCAATCAAGTATTACACATAAAAATACACACGAGTTGATTTCAGATCACTTTAAAAATATTTTTTCAAATGAGGAAGAAGATGAAATAAATATGTTAAAAGATAAACTGACTATTTTGGATGGAGCAAAAGGTGATTTACACAAACAAATGTATTATAATTATTTTTTTTCGATGTTGTATACGATTTTATTAATAATATTGATATCATTGCTATTCACAAGTTATTTTAGTACAAGCGTATCTAATAGTTCTAATAGTTCTAATAGTTCTAAAAATACGAACGTAATTAATA
>Ga0233426_10000996_pt1 | contig 27553 bp, 20 predicted proteins | sample SI_118_April2016_6_FD_179875 | JGI IMG/M metagenome (GOLD analysis project Ga0233426, IMG submission 179875) | Seawater microbial communities from Saanich Inlet, British Columbia, Canada - SI_118_April2016_10_MG | ecosystem: Environmental > Aquatic > Marine > Inlet | place: Canada: British... | reverse complement strand
GTCCGATCCCTGCGTCATCAAATTGATACTCAGGCATATGCATAACATGATCGTGCAATGATTCAGCTAAATCCAACGGTAAGGCATTGGGTTGGATACTGAAGCCTTTGGTATGAATATCGTTAGCTATTTGCGCAAACAACGTATCGTTGTGCTCAGGAGGGGTTTGCAGCAGGGTTAAATCAAGAATTTCCAAGTGTGTTTACTTAAAGCGAATAATGATTAGACTTTTACGCTAGTTTGATGGATTGGGCAAGGATTAATACGTTGTGCAAGGACAGCAGCTTGATCACTGTCCTGAGAGAATATGGCAGACATGGTGGCAACAGGCATCGAGCCATTCTTTTCAAATTGAGCCTTAAAGGGTAATATTAGGCGCAGTCGGAGGTGTGTGTTAGGTACCTACTAACACAATATTATCATACCCATCTATATGGTAAAGCCCCATACAACCCGCCAATATGACTAAGACTATATCTTAGATTAATTTTAAAAAACTTGTGTCATAATTCAGAAATAGTGGTTCTCATACAATATGTTAGGTATGTGAAACACATAACAGTGGTGCAGAGACACAACATTATCAAAACACATATTTTTCAAGATTATCATCACAATAGATTGAGCCAAGAGTTATTGGCTCATTTTTACCTATTTGTCATAACCTGTATTTGTCAATTTATCTTTTTTACCCTGTCATTCGGATATTCAGTCTTACCAGGACTTACTATTTGGTATTTCCCACTGGGCTTTCATTTCATTTTATTTCTTATATTGCCCTTGCGTTTTTGGTTAACAGCCATTTTTGCCATCGCGCTTGGCGGCGGATTTACCATGCAATATCAAGGATCAATACATTATGAGTTCATGAAGCATTTTGTGCTATCCATGACCATCGCCATTCATACATTACCCATTATTTATTTAGCCAGAATGAAGCGTAAACAAGATAATTTATTTGCACTCAGAGCGATTGTAATCCTAGTACTATTTGGATTTTTAACGCGCTTATGCAATATTGGCTTTCATTTTTTATCGGACACATCGGTGTATGACAAAGTGCCAACAGACGAGCGCTTATCTGTATTTTTACAACATAATATCGCTGCATATCCCGGCATATTGTTTGCCATTTCAGTTTACCTAGTCTACGAAGGTGTTCGTCAAAAGCGTCATCACCTTCAAAACCTCTCATGGGCATTAATAAGTAAAATAGCAATGACGCTAACCCTTGCCATACTGGTGCTATTTTATCTTTCTGATTTTTCTCAAAATATACTTAAAATATTGTTGTTTTTACCTATTATATGGTGCGGTTATCGATTCACATGGCTTGGCAGTCTGTGCTGCGCCCTGTGGATAAACAGCGTGTTATTGATAGTATTATACGGCGCGGGAAATGAATTACTGGTTTCGTTTCAACCTTTTGTTGTGTCGTATTTTTTAATTGGTCTAGTGACTTCTGGCTTGCAATTAGAGCATCGACGCTCACGTCAAGCCTTATCCAAAAATCAACTAGCATTAAAAGCTAAATACGCGCACCTGATTAAATCACAACAAGAATTACACGCCATTGCAGTGCAGATTGTTAATTTACAAGAACTTGAAAAAAAGCATTTATCACAGGAACTACATGATGATGTTGGGCAGAATATTACCGCATTAAACATCTCAATTTCATTGCTCAAAAAACAACATTTATTTGCAGGAGCTGAACAGAATGTGATTAATAAGATACGGGTGATGACAGATCAGATCTACTCAAATGCGTATGAATTAATGTATTGGTTACGACCTCGGTCAATCGATGATTTAGGCTTAAAAGAGACATTAACAGGGCTATTTTTTGCGACTCGATTAGAGGAGCATAATATTGAGTATCATGCAGATATTGATGAAGGCGTCAATGCCCTAAATGATGGCTTGAAAATAGCATTATTTAGGATCGTTCAAGAATGTGTGAAAAATGTTATTCAACATAGCGGTGGTAATACATGTCATCTGGCAATATCGTTTAGTGACCACAGCACCCATATGAAATTTACCGATGCGGGTAATGGATTTCCTGATAAAGTATTAAATCATCCTTTTACCGGTGGATTATTTAATATTCAAAATTACATGATGGCATTAGGTGGCAGTATGCAGCTGACCAATAATAACGGAGCGCAAATCCATGTTCAGCTACCAAGATAACCATCAGTCTGCGCAGGTTTTAGCGGGTGATTTGCCTATTAGTCAAGACTCAAATTCTATTTATAAATTAGTGTTATGGCATTTTATCGTATTGATCGTCGCCTGTATTGTTGACCGTATACTACTCATTCAAACTGCATTACCGCTGCTTTCGTTGCAAGCGGTAATAAGTTATATGATGTTAGTTTTCAATCCCACCCAACGTTGGTCTGCGCTAATTTTGCTCATTGCCCTCTTTGCGCCAATACATTTATTTAGTCACCCCCTATTTACCAGTATGACTTGGACATTGCTAGGACAAATCTGTGTAAGCATTGTTACAATATTAATTAGCGCGCTCGTCACCCAGTATTTTCTGCGCAACATTGACATTTTCACGCTGCGCTTTATCCATGTGTTATTCAGTTGTACGGTCGCATTTACCTTGCTTTATCAATATATGACCGCAGTGGCAACCTATAGAATTGATGCTCTAGATTTAAGTCATTGGCAATATTTAATAGACAGCATCATTGGTCAAATTTCGGGTATTCTTATGGTAATCAATGGTTTACTGATGATTTTATTGCTTAAATACCAAAGCATGATTGTCATACCGAAATTAACGACAAATAATCTCATGCTGTTAGTTATTTCGTCCATAGGCATTTTATTCATTCTGTATTATGGTGGTAATTTAATTAGCTACCTCAGTGTATTTATTGTCATACCTGCTCTGTGGTTTTGTTATCGTTATCGCTGGTGGGGACTCTCTAGCTTTGCGCTTATCATCAATGCCGTAACCATGATTTATGTCATGTTTGCCATTATCCATTTTCAGACAACGAGTGATCTTACATTGATCAGTCAGCTCGGATTCTCATTACATGATATGGCTTGGTTTTTGTTAGGACTGAATTTAATTGTTTTATACATTAATGCGATGATCCATGAGTTAGATACCACCCAGTTATCCATTGAGCATAGTCAAGCACTGATGATTAAACGTAATGATGAACAGCAAGTACTCAACCAGCAGATCAATCAACTTAATAAACATCTAATCAACGCTCAAGAATTTCAACGAAGAAAACTTTCCATTGAATTAAAAAACCAAATGGAGAAAAACATTCATGAGTTACAGCAGGCAATTAACTTACTCGAGTTACAAGCAAGTATGACCGGTAACGGGCACAATCCATTTACTAAAATAAAAATCTTTGCTCATTATATTTACATGTCTGTATTTGAGTTAATCAACTGGCTCAAACCTGAAATATTAGAGCGGTACGGCTTAATTGAAACTTTAAAAAGTCAGTATTTTGCAGATAAACTAGCACTCAGTAATATCGCATTCGATTTTTCAAGTCAGGGGGATAGGATTAATATCCCAGAAAATATTTCATTAGTACTGTTTAGGATCACCCAAGAAGCGATTAATAACACGATCAAACATTCAATGGCTGATGAGCTTCGTATCAGACTGACGCTATTAACAGATCAGATAGAATTTACCATCGTTGATAATGGTGTGGGCTTTGATTTAGCCACCAAAGAGCAAGGATTTGGCTTGGCGGGTATGGAAAATCGCGTAAAAGCACTCAACGGAAGTTTCATCCTTGATTCGATAAATGGCACTCAGATTAAGATTACAATACCTTTGTAACATTAGTATTGATTTTGGGCGGTCAAGGCTAGAATGTTTTGTTGGGCATCAACTAATTGCTGACTCACCGTTTTTTGCTGTTTGACCGCATCTTGCAGAGCAACGTGGCAAATCCCGTTATTTTGTTCTGCGATCATGATATTGTGTTTACCATCAATCAGAGCTTGCACTGCAGCAACTCCCATTTTTGTAGCAAGTAATCGGTCCTTGGGTACGGGCGAGCCTCCTCGCTGAATATGTCCTAAGACACACGCAGTACAATCCACCTTCGCCTTATGCTTTAATTCACCCGCTAAAGCAACCGCCCCACCAGGCCATATATTTTCCGCTAATACAATAATATAACTGCCTTGATGATGGTGTTGCGCGGTATTGATTTCATTCGCTAGTTTTTGTAGTGTGGCCTGCTTGTCATCAATCGAAAAATTTTCAAACGATAAAACTTGTTCTGCCCCACATGCTATTCCAACATTAAATGTAATATGACCACTATGACGTCCCATTACTTCAACGATAAAAATACGTTCAAACGCATCCGCTGTATCACGGATTTTATCAATCGCATCAATGGCGGTATTCACGGCTGTTGCAAAACCAATAGTAAAATCAGTGTTATCTAAATCATTATCAATTGTGCCTGGAATGCCAATGATTTGACCAGACCAGTGAGCCTGTAAATCGAGTAAACCTTTGAATGAACCATCACCACCAATAACAATCAACGCGTCAATTTTTTCATTTGTTAATGTCGTCGCGGCTTTTATCAAGCCTTTTGCTGTAAACATTTCAGGGCAACGGGCACTTTTTAAAATAGTCCCGCCACGCTGGATAATATTATGTATGTCTTCTAGGTTTAGTTGTCTAGCTTGCTTGATATGCTGATTATGTAACAGTCCATTAAACCCATGATAAAAACCAACCACCTCACAATGATAATGATTTGCGGCAATGACCACCGAACGAATAGCTGCGTTCATGCCTGGCGCATCGCCACCACTCGTTAACATTCCTATTCGTTTGATTGCAGTCATAACAGCCTTATAATCAATAATGATGGTTCAATTTAAGTGTCAGTCCTTACTTTATCCGAGCTATCGAATGATGACCAATTTGACTGATCGAATTTGCGCCAGTTAATGTCATCGCTACGCGCATTTCTTTTTCGTACAAATCCAACAAGTGCTCAACACCCTGTTGACCTTGAGCTGCTAATGCATAAATATAGGAACGACCCAGCATAGTGCAATCGGCACCTAGCGCCAACATCCGCACCACATCTAAGCCGTTACGAATACCTGAATCGACAAATATTTTAAGATCGCCTTTAACCGCATCTGCAATCGTCGGTAACGCTTGAGCAGAAGACATCACCCCATCGAGTTGTCGACCGCCATGATTAGAAACCACAATGCCATCAGCACCAAAACGAACTGCATCTTTGGCATCATCCACATCCAAGATCCCTTTTATGATCAAAGGACCTGTCCAATATTCTCTGATCCACTCTAAATCTTTCCACGAAATCGAGGTATCGAAGTTATCACCCAACCAGCCGATGTAATCGCCTAGTTTCGTTGTTTTGTTTCGATATGCAGAGATATTGCCTAAATCGTGAGGTTTCCCCATCAAGCCAACATCTAATGCCCAAGATGGATGTAACATCGCTTGTAGTACACGGCGTACTTCTGATCGTGGCCCACTCATACCTGAATGCATGTCTCGATACCGTGCGCCAGGGGTAGGCATATCAACGGTAAAGACCAATGTAGTCACACCAGCTAATTTAGCACGTTCCAACACATTTTTCATGAACTCACGGTCTTTTAACACGTATAATTGAAACCACATCGGGCGCTGGATTTGTGGGGTAACTTCCTCGATAGGACAAACTGACACCGTTGACATTGTAAACGGGATCCCTTTGTTTTCAGCAGCTTTGGCAGCTTGTACTTCGCCTCGACGAGCATACATACCCGTTAAGCCAACGGGTGACAGTGCAATAGGCATGGCTAATTTTTCACCAAACACTTCATGCTCTAAACTGAGATGAGACATGTCTTTTAACACTTTTTGTTTTAAGGCGATGTCTTGTAGGTCAGTTTCATTGCGTCTTAAAGTACTCTCAGTGTATGAGCCCCCATCAATATAATGAAATAAGAAAGGCGGAAGTTTCGCTTTAGCAGCGGCTCGAAAATCTGTGGTTGCAGAAATGATCATATTGTTAAGTCCTTGTGCTATGCCAATTATTTTTTGAGTATATCCCTTTACTTTTAATCGATAAATAGAAATAATCGAAATTATAGTTTCCAAAAATCAATTAATCCTATGCATGCAAATGATCTTGTTTTATTTTCTCAAGTCGTTGAACTCGGTAGCTTCAAAAAAGCAGCAGAGCTTAACAATATCACCAACTCAGTCGTGAGTAAGCGTATAACGCAATTAGAGCAAGCGCTTAATGCACAACTGCTCTACCGGACAACACGCAGTTTAGCGTTAACCGAAGCTGGCAAAAAATTAGCATCAAGCGCTGATATGATAAAACATATTACCCAAGAAGCGATTGACGATATTAAAGATGATAATGAAACCTTAAGTGGCCACATAAAAATGTCAGTACCGACTATTTCTGGCGACTTATTACTAGGCGAAGCCGTCGCTGAGTTTTGCCATCTACATCCTAATGTGAGTGTTAATATGTCGCTCGAAAACCGCTTTGTCAATCCTTTAGAAGAAGGCTATGATTTAGTTATTCGCACGGGTTTATTAGAAGATTCGAGTTTAATTGCTCGGCATATTATTGATTCACAGTGGGTGATCTGTTGTTCACCTGGCTATTTATCGAAATATGGTCACCCTGCTATTCCCGCTCAACTGTCAGAGCATCATTGTTTGATTTATGTGTACCAAAAATCCGGTGCCAATAATTGGGCATTTAGGAATGACGGTCACCAATACACGGTAACTGTGAATGGGAATTTTGCTTCCGACAATGCTAGTGCATTACGTAAAGCTGCACTAGCTGGACATGGCATCATGCATGTACCTAAATGTTTGGTGCATGAAGACTTGCTATCTAGGGATCTGGTCACCTTATTTAATGACGAAGTAGATAAAACCATTGGCGTTTATGCGCTGCACCCATTTATCAAAAAGACACCACGTAAAGTGTTAGCGTTAGTGGAGCATATCAAACACGCATATTTGGCAAAAGGAGCTTATTTTAATGCCGTTTAGCGCTTTTCCATGTGCCGCCGTATTGATAGCCAGTATTGGCTTTGGCGTTTAATTGACACGATTTACACAGCAATTGCCAAGGTGAAGATAACGTGATTTTGACACGAAACAAAATAGTTACAGGCGTCGAACACGTCGCACAAGGTTTGGGACGACGTTCTCTAGCTGACATCTTAAATAATATCCGTAATATAATAGTGTTTGCTATGTGACCCCTGCCCGATGTGATACTCGTCACCTAGTGTTTTACCCAATAATTGTTTACCTAACGGCGAGCTTGCGCTGATAACCATAATCTTGCGGCCCTCAAATTCAAATTTGGTTCCACCTGAACTCGGCGCTAAAAAGACCCATAATGCGGTTTCATGTTGATCGACAATCCCCACCAAAGCGCCAATAGTAATGCTATCCTGTGCAACAAAGTCTTTGACGATGATGTGTTTAAAGGCATCCAACTCAGCAGAACACTCAGCGGCACGTTGAGCTTGCCCCTGAGCTAAATAGCCCGACTCTAGCCCTAAGGTGTCATATTTATTTTCAGGGATATTTTGTTTATCTGTCGCCATTGCATGGGCGTGCTTGGCCGCATTTAAAGCCGTAGCATGAATCTGTTCAAGTTCGCTGATAATATGATTGATGAGTTTGGCTTTATAGGACATATCTTCAGAGTCAGAAATACTATTATTAATTAATCTTGATTCTGTGATCATAGATATACCTTAGTGATACGTAAAATAGCTTGGGTGGAGTATATGATTTTATTGAGGGGGAATTCAACCCACATTTAGTGAGTAAAAAGACTTGTTACGAAGGTTTACATAACAATAATATGATAACGTTGTGAAAACATTAATTTTTTAATTAACCAAAGGAAAGAACACCATGTATATGATCGTTAAGCACGCGCATCTCACTATCATTGCGCTGACGTTTTTACTGTTTATTGTTAGCTTTATCTTGACGCTCAAACAATCGGATAAAGTCAACCACAAGATCTTAAAGATAGGACCTCATATCTTATATACTTTGTTCGTTGCAACGTTCATTTATATGTTGATAGTCAATCCGTTGAATCTGTATCCGTTTGTGAATGGTTGGGGATCATCTAAATTAGCAGGGTTTGTATTTTATGTACTTTCCATTACGTTTGCGCTTAAGTGGGCCAAATCAACTATTTGGCGATATGTTGGATTGGTAAGTGCTATTTTTTGGATTGCGATGAGTGCTCGATTAGGCTTTGCCGACCACATCAAAACCAAAGGCGCATTAGAAGACGCCCAGACTTATATCGAATTTGCACAATCGAGTCTCGTTGCGTTGTGCTAAACGCAACGTTCAATTAGCTACATTAGGTAAATCGTTGCTCAAGGTAACTGATAATAGCAGATGATTCATATAACCATTGTACCTGGCCGTCTTGTTCTATACGTAAACAAGGTGTTTGAATTTTTCCGCCGCCATTGAGTAATGTCTCACGATGAGGTGAGCCTTTAGAGACACTTAATGTTGTGATAGGTAAGTTTAATTTATACATTCTACGCCGTGTTTTAATGCAAAATGGACATGCAAAAAATTGGTATAAGCTTAACCCTTTAAGCTCTGTCGCTATTTGCTGTTGTGCTTGAGGACTGCGTTTTAATTTGGTACCGCGAGTAATAATGTCAAAAAACACTAATACGCCGCCAATACCGTTACGAATTAAGGAAATGATTACGCCCATTGTGACTTCTTTTTGGTTCAAATAATAATGGGCGATAGTATACCTAATATTCAATGAAAGCTAAATGTAAGTCCGAAAATGCCATAAACCAAGTTTAGGGCATTTCCAGCACAACGTTGTGAACATCTGAAAGTACATAATCGTTACCGTCCGCAATCACAACGAATTCAGCATGGTTAAAGGTATTTGCTAACGGTAAGTTAAGGCTTAGGATTGTCAACTCGATGTTACTCTGCCCTACGTTGACAGTCGTTTCGCCGAGTATTGTATCAAGTCTAACACCCTGACCGTCAAATAATCTGATCTCATACAATACTTCAAGTGCATCTGAAACCGAACCAGACCGAAAAACCGTTACTCCAGCCTCAGTACTTTGCGCAGCGATTTCGACTAATTAGAAAGAACTGTCCTGCATAGTTTTAACGCGCACGGGATTGATTCCCAGCATATAGACATTAACGCCATTGTTCATTGTGAAATTTGAAACATAAAAGCTTCCGTTATTGTCCCATGAATCATAGCCGGTAATAAAATCTTGAGTACTGGCTTGGGAATCCAGTTCACTGAGTTTGGCTAGCTCTTTGGTTTTGCCTGTTGCGATGTCAAACTCCCAAATGGCATTGGAGTAGGGTGAGAGGACTTTTCCCATTCGACCGGCTTCCCTAAAACAGTGGTCTGGCCAAGAGCAATATCGTAGCGAACGAGTTTGTTCTCCGGTATAGACATGCCATAAGAAAGCTTGTATGGAGAAAAAGGCTCAATCATAGCTAATTATAGTGACAACAGCCTAATCGCCAAGAAGGTGCGTTTGCATTTTCAATTTATAATTGTTCATAGCGAAGGCCCTGCAAGAGAAATGGGGTTAACGTTAAATGAGCCAATCAAATCATTTATTCTTTTTTACTATATCTAATCTATTTTAATTACTATTTGGAATATATAGAGTTCGCTATTATTCATCTTCTAAAATTCAAAAGTGTAGTGTCTATTTACAATGAAAAAGCAGTTAATATCAACTTTAGCGTTAACATTCTCCTTAGGATCATCTAGTGCATTGGCAACCAATGGTTATTTTACCCATGGCTATGGCATTGCTCATAAAGGTATGGCTGGTGCTGGTTTAGCTCTATCTGAAGAACTAATGTCGGGGGCAAACAATCCAGCAAATCTTATAGTTGATAGTACTCAATTTTCGTTAGGCTTGGAACTTTTTTCACCTGATCGTAAATACACGGCTTCATCAGTAGCTGATTTTTTTCCTGATGCACTTTATCTTGAAGCTAAAACACAAAAGAGTGATAACACGTTGTTTGCCATTCCTGAATTTGCAATTGGCCATCAGCTTAATGAAAAGATAAATATTGGTGTTTTAGTTTACGGCAATGGCGGCATGAATACTCAATATAATGCAGGCACTGCTCCTGACGGCACATTTTACGCAGGCACTACTGGCGTAGATTTAAAACAATTATTTATTAGTCCTACAGTAAGTTATCAGTTTAATGAACAAACTCGCGTTGGTGTATCGCCAATTTACGTATTGCAACAATTTGAAGCGCAAGGTCTGAGTAGTTTTGCTCCCTTTTCGCAATCGCCGCAAAATTTGTCTGATAATGGAGCAGATACAAGTACTGGTGTAGGTATTCAATTAGGTATAAACCAAACGATCAACTCATCACTCAGCTGGGGAGCTAGTTACCGCTCTGCAGTTTCAATGCAAGAGTTCGACAGTTACCGTGGTTTATTTGCAGAGCAAGGTGGCTTTGACTTGCCAAGCTCAATTCAAATTGGTGCTGCTTTTAAAATTACGCCAGACAATGAAATTGTATTTGATTGGCAAAAAATAAATTACGATGATGTAAGAAGCATTACAAATCCAATAGACAACTTAATGTCAGCACCTCTAGGCACTGACGGCGGTGCTGGATTTGGTTGGGACGACATGACTATTTATAAACTTGGCTATCAATGGCAACGAACGGAACAACAAAAAATCCGTTTTGGTATTTCTTACACCGAGCAACCTATTCCATCATCTGAAGTATTATTTAATATTCTAGCTCCAGGCGTGCAAGAGTGGCATCTTACAGCAGGCCTTAGTCATTCATTTAGTAGCAAAGTACAATTAAACGTGATGGCTTTTTACTCGCCAGCAAAAGAGGTGACTGGTGTTAATTTTTTAGCGCCAAACCAAACGTTATCAATTGAAATGGAACAATCTGGCTTTGGTATTTCTTTTGTGTGGGGTATGTAAGATAGCGTAACAGAATTATTGGGTTTATTTGTCACCATATTTGTCTACTGCTCTAAACAGGCTACACACCGAATGTATGTATATCAAGGTTTGTAGAGCTTATGCAGACTAACTATGGCGGAGAGAAAGGGATTTACCTCGTGCTCCTGCCCTCGCCTCTACCGCGGTGCCTCCGGCAGTACAAATCGTTCCTGGCGATTTGTCGAACCCTCGTTAGGTTTAACCCTAAACACACTTTCCAGGCGTGCGCCTTCAGCTGTTATTACAACTAGGGTTGTGGCTCCACCAATACAGTTAGAAGTTACACTGGGTAGTGATTATAATAACAAAGTCTACTCATAAATCTACTCATTACTGCCATCATTAGTTACATGGTTGGTATCTAATGTCAGTGAGTAACCCCACACTTTCACTAGAACTTATCTTCCACCTCCCATATTTATAGAGAAAAGTGTAAATTATTACCACCTAGTTTAAATAACGGCTTGTCTTTGATCCAACAAGGGGGTGTTATTAAGAGTTTTTCTTGTACTAGTAAGTAATACCCTGTTACTAAATGCGACTAGTTTTGTGTATCACTGAAGCGTTTTTACGAAAATCAAATATTAAGGACTGCTGAGCCTCGAAAAACTATTCTACTCATTTTTATCACAATGAAGATTATGTGGACTTTACACCTATAGTGAAGCGCCACTTGCTAATCAACAAGTGGCGCCAAACTTCATATTACTTGTTGAAATATCGTCGACAATTAAATAATGACAAACTGTGTTTTCGCAACACCTCGACGGGGATACGATACGGATTTGTCTCTATGCATACTTCGCCATTTTTAGTCTGCTTACATACTCTTTTTTGGGTACTGTCATATTCATTTTTCATTGTTGTCTCCAACTGTTTGCCGGATTGGCATTATCAACAATACAAAAAACAAACACCCCTTAAAAATGAATTAAACCGATTAACATGATTACAAAATCAGATTGGTAAACTAATTTTGTAAGCCAATATGCTGGAGCGCAAAGTGATGAGACTAAGCTACGTAAATTTCGTGCTCTAGTGCTAAAGTTAATTGAACTAGGATGGGTAGAGGAATACGAAAACGTAAGTACGCTATATGTAAGCCGAAGTACCGAAAGTAAAATCGGATGGATGGATTTACACTAAGGTAGCGTCATCCATCCGCTTTTTATTGTGTGATTAACAACCTATAAATTTAACTAGTAGTGCTGCTATAAAAAAGCGGGGGGATGCTTCACCCAATATACAGAACTAGTAAGTAACACCCTCAGACAGAATACAACTAGTTTTATATATACCAGAGGCTGTTGATGTCATATTTAATTAGATATCATTTTTATATAAGGACGGCACTTTTTAAAACTTACATTACCAGCTACTTCTTTCCACGATGAGCAAAAAAGGTCTATATTATCTCCAATGTTAATTACGTCTGCATCATCAAATGAAACCATTTCTGCTGAGCACCCATTCCATAAATCGACATCGCTTTTGATAATGACAATTGCATCTCCATATGTCACATTAATATCCGTAGCAATGCCCACCACCCTGTACTCTTGATTAAGAGGATATTGACGTATCGCACGAACTTCATTTGCGTTCAAGGCAGAGTGTAACCGTCTAATTTTCCAAGACACTTTGTTATAGATAATATAACCAAAACTAACGAGGTTAAAAATGGGTAGAAGACTATTCACAGCAGAATTCAAACGCGAGTGTGCAGAACTTGCTCTAAAACAAAACTATAAAGTCAAAGATGCTGCTGAAGCGATGAATATAGGCCAATCCACATTGCAAAGATGGACGAGGCAATATAGGGAAGAACAACTAGGCGTTACGCCTAAAGCTACGGCGATTACTGAAGAGCATCGCCGTATCCAACAACTTGAAGCGCAAGTAAAACAGTTAAAAAGCGACAATGACCTGTTAAAAAAAGCTTCCGTCTTTTTCGCCATGGAAATGAACGGCAGCAGCAAGTCGCGCTGAAGCTGAAAAAGGCTGGGCATAAAGTCCGTGATATTTGTCGGTGTTTACATGTTAAACGCAGTACGTTTTACGCGCGTTGAAAAGTGAAGCCAATCAAAGCCGAACAGGTCAGGCTAACAGCTGCTATCGAGCACGTACACCATGAAATGGATGCAACTTATGGTAGCAGAGGGATGTTGAGTGAAGTGCGCGAGCTTGGATTTAACGTGGGACGTTACAAAGTCAGGCAACTTATGCGACAACTTAAATTAGTGGCTAAACGCCCTTGAGTCTAATCATTAAGGGAAACAACTTCTTCTTATTATTATTGGAATTCAATAGTCGGAGTTGAGGCTTTTATACTTCGTTAAAGAATTCATTGCGGCTGCATGAATTGTTATCTTGTTTATAGGCTGGAAATGAATAAAGGTTTTTACAAAGCAAACCAAATAAAAACCTTAATTCGTGCAGCAATTTAATCTACAAAGTCTGCAGCTTGTGTTCTATGAACACCGCCAAAGTTTGCAGGTGACCAATGTGAGCTTTTAATTACCCAGCCATTATTTTCACTAATCCATACCATCGTCACCCTTGTTCTATAGGGTGAAGGGCTATCGCCTCCAATCACGCCCTCTGAATATGCTCTAACCAAAACCACATTATCACTAATAGATATAGCCTCTGGATAAAAGAAGCTTGTCATTGAGTTTTTTTGAAAGGCTTTTTGCCAATCGGATTTAGTGTCTATTGCTAGTGGTTTGTGAAAACTTCCATCAGAGTTACTTTGGTAAGTCCCTGTATCGCTTTGTAAATCTACAACCGCATCCCAATCAGCGCTGTTTATGGCTTTCTGGTACTGCTCAAGTGCATTAAGCACGGATTGTTCATTGCTCGAATGATTGTCTGCTTGCGCACTAGCGCATAATATAAAAGATACTAATAATGCATAAAATAATTTCATAATTTATCACCTTGTTATCTATAATATGTACTTTAAAATAAAATACATATTTTTACGCTACGCCTAGATTTCCTTTTTGTCCATAAGACTTTTTCTTAGTCCCCCTCCAAAAAGCCCTCACAACACCAGGCCTGGGCGGCTACACAGCCTTCTAAGCCTCGTTAAATAGCCAGCTAATTAGTTTTATATCAAGGGTTTTGAGGCAGTATTAAGGCATACTCAGGCTTTAAGCGCATTGATAACACGTAGACATTCGTTGTGCTTTTTCATGTAACCTAGATCATTTAAGCCCAGTAATTGGTCTGTTTGAAATGTGGTACTAAACATATAACGGATTTGCTTATCCTGCATTAAAGCGGAGACAATGAACCCGTTATTAGGATATGGACCGCAATCTATTTCATCTAAGTAATATTCTTAGATGTTGAAAGTTAAACAACTATAACCGTATAACATCAGAGGATTAAGATTTTAAATAAAGTATGGATACTATGATGTATGAACCGGATAATAATACAGAGTTAAGAATGTTTGTCCAAACCCACACTCTTATCTAATTGAACATTTAAAATATCAGGTAATATTTAAGCACAATTGAATGACGGCTTTTTTGACGGCTTCTATTTCACCACCAATAAAAAAGCCCCTGTAAAAACAGAGGCTTATCTATAAAGTATGGCGGAGAGAGAGAACTCCATATACTTATTTATACAATTCATAATGACCACTTAACCCTTTATTTATATTGCATTAAATATACCTTTGGATTTATATTATTCACCAAGCATCGATATATTCACGATTTATTTGGGGGCAAATATGGGGGTAAAGTTAACACAAGGTCTATACAATGGAAATAAGCCTTGTAAGATTAAAGACCAACAACATACAACTTTTAACATTACGCTAAATGGTAAGAAATATTGGCGCTACAGAGTGAATAAGAAATCCATAGGGATAAGCCTAGATACTGATGTAAGACCCTCTGGCAGCCTATCTGATGACAGAGAATTATTTGCAAAGTGGAATGCCTTAGTTGCTAAAGGTATACACCCTAAAACCCTCACTACTGACTATACTAAGTTCTATGATATTGCATTAGAAGCCATTGAGATGAAGATGAAAACCTTGTCCAATGAGAAAAATAAAAAGCAGTGGCTTAGCACTATGAAGACTTATGTATTTCCTACTCTAAAAGATATAGACATATCTAATATCACCTCAAGGCATATTGAAGAGGTATTGAAGCCGATATGGTATGAAAAGAATGATACCGCTTCAAAAATACGAGGTAGATTAGAATATATATTTTCTTATGCTATCCAGAAACGTTACAGAGACGAAATACTGGGTAATCCCGCTCAGTATAAAAACAGGCTTGATATTGTATTACCCCCCATCAAACAAACGAATCGCCATCCTGCACTAAAATATGCAGACGCACCTAAATTAGTCGCTTTAATTGCCCAAAAAAATGACCTTTATTCAATCGCAATTCTTGCGCTAATGATTACAGCTAGTCGCCATCAAGAGCTCCTTAAAACCAAATGGGACTGGTTAGATTTCAATGCTGCAACTTTGGCAGAGCCTTACACTAAAACGATGCAAGATTACTTGATACCTATCCCTAAACGATTGCTATCTCGTTTTAACATGCTTAAAAAATCTAGCAAGGTAAATGACTTTGTTTTTGGTAGCTTGCAAGCATCTAAAAATGGCTTTATCAGTGACCATGCTGTCAGAACACATCTCAAAGAAGCTGCATCCACATTATCTTTATATCATTTTGTTCCTCATGGGTTTAGACAGACATTTAAAAACTGGGCAGAAAACACCGACGTAAGGCGCACATTTGATAGCCCTATCATTGAAATGTGTCTTAGTCATCATGTCAAAGGCATAGAGAAACATTACTTTAGTGAAGAAAAGTATCTAAACCAACGCAGGGAACTATTACAGTTATGGGAAGATTACCTGTTCTCGGAGGTTGAAAATGGCTAAGAAAACAATCAAAACAAAGTCAGCCCAAAATAGTATACAACAGCATAAAAGAGGTGTTTCTGTCACAACAACAATCAAAGTTAATGGTGCACTAGAGCCTGAGGAATATGAACACTTAGGAGCAGTTGATAAGCCTAGAGGTTTTGAATATCAATTAAGGGATATTGTTATCAACTTTATGCGCATATTGAAATCTAATGACTACCCATATAGACCGAGTTATAGAATTGCATCTCACAATACCAGTGGGAATAAAAGTCTATTATCTAGGTTAAGCAAAGAGTTTGGGCTCGAACCTCTAGATACATATTATGTCTTGGGAGATGTTATACAGCAATATCACATAATGAAGCTAAGACAAGCCAAAGGTGCTTCATCAGAAGAATTGATTGAGTTGTCATTTAAATTGGGTAATGCGTATCAAAAAGCACTCATGTTTTTAAAAGAGAGTAATGCTAAATCTAAAGCAGCGCATCACTTAAGAACAGATCCAGATGTGGCTGAATCGATAGCTAGGTTAGCCAAAACAGAAATGACATCTCATGAAGCTTTCTCACATTTTGTTAGTGATATTAATGGCGTTGAAACTGTAGTGGATAATAACCTATGCGTAACATATTTTAATGGGAATGATATGAAGAAAAAGATGACTTTCAAGAGATTCCAAAACATACTGTCTGAAGAGCGAAAGAAAAACATCCCTTCCTCTAAATGATTCTTAAGTCGATAGAATAATATTGATTGGCGGCAGCTCTTGTGTGTCTTGAGGTTCATCTTTCTCATTCCAACCAGCCTGCGTTCTAAGATAAAACTTCAACATGTCCTTATCCCCCTCGAGGATATATTGATGAACAAGTGCTGCATACTGCCCTATTCTCCTTGCTCTACCCTGCTGGTATCGTTCAAGTAGTTCAGGTTGTCTTTTTACAACTTCGTAGAATGTCGTTTTAGAAATACCGAAATAATCTGCTATTTGCTGAATACTCAAAGAAGCACTTAATCCCTGCACTTCATCTAACTGCATATCATTAAACACTACTTTTTTCATAACTACTCCACATAAGTAGCATTTATTTTAACTTTATTTTCCCGGTAGCCACCGCTATCGGGATTCTGTTCATATGATGCACCTAGGTCATTAAGTCTAGGAGAACATATGAACCATTTCACTATTGAATATAAATTAACGCTACCTATGAACAATCGTTTACTAACCGCTAAAGAGGTCTCTTTGAGGATAGGTAAATCTATAGCATGGATATACAAGTACGAGAAACTATCACTGTTTCCGCACCCCATTAAAATCAATAGCAGAAATGTACTCTGGAAAGGAGAAGAGGTTGCAGCTTGGTTAGATCAAATGATTAGCAGTCGAGGAGATTCAATATGAATATTATCCAAAAATTCTTACTCAACAAGACATACAAGAATTGCTCACAAGCCAAGTGTTATGAATGCATGGGTGCTGACATCAAAAATGCGAGCTATGAAAAAGGCACCCAGCGTTTAATTACAGAATGTACTGGTTACAGTTGTCCTCTTTACGAGGTTAGGCCACACAAATAATTCGACCACTGAGTTTTCCGCTGAAGCCATTGCTACGCCGTTGCGCTATGAACATTGGCTTCTCGGTATTTAATAGTATCTAAGTTATATATAGTGAACACGTCATGAAGCACACAAATGAATCAATCTATACAATAGGTAAGCAGCAATATCCCATAAATACTTGGGATGGTGAACATAGCTGTTATTGTGAAATCCTCGATAGAGGAATAAATCAGTTAAATATGATGTTAAAACACCACTGTAAGGTGCTGGCAATACGTTTAGAAGTATACATACCAGAACACACGAAATTGAATACCAATATCTCAGATTTTATGGGGTATTTGACCAAATATATTAAACGACACTACTCAACCAAACGTGTTGGTTATGTTTGGGTAAGAGAGATTGAAAAAGCAAAGAAACAGCATTACCACACCCATTTTTTTGTTGATGGTAATAAAGTAAGAACATCTCATCATATCGTGTCGATAGCCAAGAAGTATCTATATAGTAAAGGAATGGCCCATCATCATCCTGTTAATTGCTACTCAATGACCTACCGTAATAATAAAGACTCTATCGATAGTGTTGTTTATCGTTTTTCATATCTAGCCAAAACAAGGGGTAAAGGATATGTAGATAAACACGTTAAGAATTATTCATCGAGTCGTTTGTATTAACATTTGTGATGGGCGAAGGTACTTTGGGAATCCCATGATATGGGTGTTTGCCGAGCGCGAACTACTGCTAGCGATAGAATTTATAAAAACTAATTATCTAACACTTTTTAAGCTGGCATAAGTTCTTGCCAAATATATATTGATTCAAGCAAAAGATTAATCGAATAATTAAAATTGATATGTCATACCCAAGCTTAACTCTCCGTATGGATGTTCAAAATAGCGTGACGACTTTTCAGTATATAAAATAGGCTGTACTCCTTGCAAATAATGAAGATAAGCTGTCCCTTTTATAAAAATGGATAATGCAGACGACACTGCATAATCAAATTTTGTCGCCAACTCTGCATTATTGCGATATAAAGACGGTTTTTCAAAATTGATCTTATGAGAGTGCAGGAAACGGATGCTCACAGATGTTGTCAAGTCGTCAGTCTGATAGCTCAGTTGCGTGCCAATTCCTAACACTAAATCTTGCCATGCATTTAGTTGGGGTAATTCTTCTCGAAGATCACCGATAGTCTGTCTCAAGCTAGAATTATTGATTGTACTGTCTAGTAAGAAATCCGATTGAATATCAAATAGCGCTGATTTATAGTCGTGTTGAATGTTGTATAAGTTAACATTTAAAAAATAACGAATGTTTAACTTTCCTATTTGAGTAAATAAACTAGGCTCAACTTTAAAATAACTTGCCTTAACCGAACTACTTAAAACCGGTAAATAGTTAAATTCATTGGAGTTTTCAAACGCATTACCATCAATGAGCTGAAAGTCTGCATTAACACAGTTACCGCCTAGTAACACAAAGCCTCGTTGTACACACTCCATTATAATTTCTCGTTGCTGAGTGTGACCTACTGAAAAATATAACTTGCTAGTCATTTCACTTATAGGCTTATTATGGACGACAATGTACTCTACTGTATTAAATTGATTAGAAATAAATGTCGGCTCAACTACTCGTGTGATGTCTCCGTCTTCCCTAGTATAACGAAAACCCAAACTATAACTTTCATTAAGATCTACCAATAAATCAATATGAAATCGTTCCAAAGACTCGGGCAACGAACTAGTATCTATCTTTTCTATATAATCAAGTACATCAAGAGACTGATCAAAATAGTCAAATTGGAAATTAGCGACTGTTTTTGCCCAAGAAGTAGTTGTCATGACAATCATAAATGACAGTAATATCATTATATTTAATATATATTTTAACATAGTAAATTAATTAAAAGCCCTTCACTTTGCAAGAAGGGCTACCTTGTTAGAACGGAGTAAAATCAAGATCCGTGATATTTTGTATAACATGATTTTTAATCACCAGCAGATATTCATCACCGGCCTTGACCACTACATCAGATGCATTTAAACCTTCACCCTGTTCGATAGTCAAGTCGCTGTAGTTCAGACCGTCTAGACCTATCAAATCATTACCATCCTCAAAGTCCATGATAGTATCAGCACTAGCTATAGTTGAACCTCCATCCCCACGACGAGTAACAAAAGTATCTGCACCATCTGTACCACCCATCATGTAATCGAGCATCTCAGTACCACTGCCATACATGCCATTGTCAACAATAACAACTGAACCATATAAAATATCGGCTCCTGTACCACCATCTATGATGTCATCTCCAGCACCACCATATAATCGATCGTCTCCGGCGCCACCATACAGAGAATCATTACCGTCAGTTTCACTGCTGGATTGTTTTACATAGCCATATATAATGTCGTTACCACCTAAGCCTCGAATCGTATCGGCACCACCATAGCCCTCGAGCTGATTGGCTTCCGCTGTACCGGTTACGTCATCTGAATAACGTGTTGTAATTAGATTCTCAAACCCACTTAAATTCCCACTATTTAATGTGATTGTAAGTAATTGTATACCGCTACTCTCATTAAATTGATCGGAATATATTACTAGCCAATCATTACCTGCACCACCTGATAAACTAATATCATTTTCAAAATCACTATATGACCAGTTTTCAAACTCTGACATTTGTGATTGACGATGACTGAATGATACATAAAGAATATCATCTCCAGAGCCCAAATCGACGGTGTCGTCACCATAGAATCCAACCAAATCGACATAGTCATTACCAGAATAAAGCTCTAATATAATATCACCACGAAGCTCACCCATATCTCCTTTGGTCACTAAATCATTGAACTGTGTTCCTGTGACAGTCAATGAACTCGTAAATGACGTCCAGTTATTTGAACTGCCTTCTTCTACACCAGCGTTAAAACGAGCTAACTCAACCAGACCAATATTGGAGCCTTTACCCTCCTCAAACGGGTATAATGTTACTAAACCGTCTGTCTCAGAATAAAATGCACTTGAAATAGTTCTCATCCAACTGTAATTTCTACTTACACTAACATTAGTTATGTTGTATGACGGATCGGAGTAACCATTATTATTCAATATCTCATTACCGTTATAAATCCCTACATAACGTGTCGTATCAATCGTCAACGTCTCCACATTTTTATAACGAATAATCTCACCAGCTTCATTAGTTAGCGTGCGATAATCTCCGTCAATACCAACAGTGAAATCTGTAACTCCATTGATCCCAGAATAACGTACTACGAGTACATCCTCGCCAGGACCACCATCAATCGTTTTATTACCCGCACCATCTATCGTAATAACGTCGTCGCCAGAATAACCAAGAAGGACATCATCACCTCCACCAGAGTTAATTGTGTCAATTCCAGAACCACCTAGTAATATGTTTGCATCACTATCCCCCTCAATTAATTGAGAGTCAGCTACCATGGATACGACATCAAAATAGTTAACGTCTTCTACATCATGATCTTTTATCACTAACAGGTATTCATCACCGGCCTTGACCACTACATCAGATGCATTTAAACCTTCACCCTGCTCAATCGTCAAGTCGCTGTAGTTCAAACCGTCTAGACCTATCAAGTCATTACCATCCTCAAAGTCCATGATAGTATCAGCATTCGCTACAGTTGAACCTCCATCCCCTCGACGAGTAACAAAAATATCTGCACCATCTGTACCACCCATCATGTAATCGAGCATCTCAGTACCACTGCCATACATGCCATTATCAACAATAACAACTGAACCATATAAAATATCGGCTCCTGTACCACCATCTATGATGTCATCTCCAGCACCACCATATAATCGATCGTCTCCGGCGCCACCATACAGAGAATCATTACCGTCAGTTTCACTGCTGGATTGTTTTACATAGCCATATATAATGTCGTTACCACCTAAGCCTCGAATCGTATCGGCACCACCATAGCCCTCGAGCTGATTGGCTTCCGCTGTACCGGTTACGTCATCTGAATAACGTGTTGTAATTAGATTCTCAAACCCACTTAAATTCCCACTATTTAATGTGATTGTAAGTAATTGTATACCGCTACTCTCATTAAATTGATCGGAATATATTACTAGCCAATCATTACCTGCACCACCTGATAAACTAATATCATTTTCAAAATCACTATATGACCAGTTTTCAAACTCTGACATTTGTGATTGACGATGACTGAATGATACATAAAGAATATCATCTCCAGAGCCCAAATCGACGGTGTCGTCACCATAGAATCCAACCAAATCGACATAGTCATTACCAGAATAAAGCTCTAATATAATATCACCACGAAGCTCACCCATATCTCCTTTGGTCACTAAATCATTGAACTGTGTTCCTGTGACAGTCAATGAACTCGTAAATGACGTCCAGTTATTTGAACTGCCTTCTTCTACACCAGCGTTAAAACGAGCTAACTCAACCAGACCAATATTGGAGCCTTTACCCTCCTCAAACGGGTATAATGTTACTAAACCGTCTGTCTCAGAATAAAATGCACTTGAAATAGTTCTCATCCAACTGTAATTTCTACTTACACTAACATTAGTTATGTTGTATGACGGATCGGAGTAACCATTATTATTCAATATCTCATTACCGTTATAAATCCCTACATAACGTGTCGTATCAATCGTCAACGTCTCCACATTTTTATAACGAATAATCTCACCAGCTTCATTAGTTAGCGTGCGATAATCTCCGTCAATACCAACAGTGAAATCTGTAACTCCATTGATCCCAGAATAACGTACTACGAGTACATCCTCGCCAGGACCACCATCAATCGTTTTATTACCCGCACCATCTATTGTGATAACGTCGTCGCCTAGGCCGGCATAAATAAAGTCATTACCTGTTCCACTATTAATCGTATCATCGCCAGTTTGAGCTTGAATTTCATCATCTCCTGCCCCACCATGAATAACATCATTACCTAATCCGCCAACAATTTTATCGTTACCGGCACCACCATTTAAGGAATCATTACCAGCAAATCCATAAAGGTGGTCATTACCATCACCACCAGCGATATTATCTGTCCCTGAGCCACCGATAATTTTGTCATTACCACCAGCTGCATTAACAGTATCACTACCTTCACGAGTAGCAATAAGCTCTGATATATCTGTGCCCGTAAAATCATCATTATCGTTAGTTAAGATCCTAATTGTGGCATTAGGGAATAACGTAGATGTCTCCTCACCTAAAGGATCACCTACAGTTTGAGCAGCTAACTGAATAACACTTCCTAAGCTATCGTTTATTTTTATTGCAAATTCAGCATCACTTGTAATGAGCTCATTGGCAGAAAAATCACCATCAAACCCACTAAAATCAATGTAACGTATCCCCGTAACATAGCTTGTTAGTGAAGTTGCAAACGAGCTAGCTGAACTATCCGTGGTATTTATCACATCTGTAAACAAGGTTTCTAAATCATTATTTAGATAATCAAAATATACAGGGAATCTTTCTAACTCATCGGCATAAATATTTGAGAACCATTGATTGAAATCCTCACCTAATGCAGCAGATAATGTCTGTATAGTGAGTTCTTCAGATGCAATATTTAATGTATTTTGAGTTTGAACTACAATGTGCTCAATCATTTTACTTTGCAGCTTTTGACTTAATCCTTGCACAAATAAGTCATTTTCAGCAAAATCCATCAATCCATCTAAGTCGAGTAATTTGATACTACCAGTATCTCGGCCAGCATTCACATTACTTCCTAAAGCTGAAACGGTAACAGTGAACGTCTCAATAGACTCTTCTTGCGCATCGTCAGCGATTGGCAACGATATAAAGCCTCGTTGTTGACCCGCTGTTAATGTGAATCCCCCTTTAAGTGAACTAAAGTCGGCGTTAGAGGTAGTACCATTAACAATGGTGTATTCAAATTCAGTGCTTTGAGTTAATACGTCATTCAATACAATTTCAAGAGAGTTATCCCCTGATATTTCGGTCACAACCGTATCTGAAACATAAAAATGATTTTGATGCTCATCGCTTAAACTAAAAGGGATATTGATTTGTGATATTGAATCACCTTCAAGGCTATTAAGCGGAGAATCATCAATACTCACTGATAAATAATAATTGCCTGCATCGAAGTAGTTTTCTGGATTTAAGCCTACCGAACGTAAATTGTTAGTGATATACGAAGTCAACTTAAATTCAAGATTCTGAGGGACCAAACTAGAAGACTTATTGAAGGTCAAAGTATCAGCATTCGCATTGTTGAAATTTCTAACTATCCCAACATCACCACTGCCATCAATTAACGTAACGGGTACCTGCTGTGCTGGTGCAGTTAATGTCACATTTGCACCATCAGAGGCCCAGTTAAACACGGCTATAGCAGAAATAATACGCTCATCATTTTCTCGTTCGGCGTCATCACCATCATAAATTTTAGTGGTAACGGTTAATTGTCCTGTTTCACCCGCTTGTGGAATATGAGCTAGGAACATTCTTAACTCAGGGATAGTGCCAGTATTTTGTGTATTAACAATATTTTGTAAATTACTCAAATCTAAGACCGGCGTGGTTTGTGTAATTGATAATTGCCCATCAACATATACTGGATAAAAATGATGTGAACGCGGCATATCGCCATCAACAAAATCCACCAATTCAATTGCTCTGTCAGCTAAAACAAATGCATTGTGAGGCTCTGATGCCGATGCCATTGTATTAGCAAGTTCATCAAAGAATACTTCATGACCTAATGCTGACAAATAATCTTTGTCATAACTTAACCCGGCTAACGAATCGTTTGTTGTAGCTAAATCACCGAACACTGTTTCAGCATGTTGAGCAAAGAATGTACCCGCTAAATTTCCTAGCGACATAACTTTTAATTGTGCTGCAAATTGGGGTTTAACTGCAGAAACAGTAGCATCGTCATCTGATTTTAATAATTCAATAGGATCGTAACCTAGTAAACTATTATTTGGTAAATCAGATGTATCTACATTTAAAACACCCGCTAAACGTGCACTAATAACATGTTCATCTAATCGATAATCTGCGACTTTCATTCGAGCCGCTAAAGTCGATAATGGTGTCACAACCAGGGCACCATTGTTAACGGGGTTAATATCTAACATTGCACCAAGAACATCGTTAGCACCAATATCAAAACCACTATTGACCACCCGGACACGAGCATTGGGCCGCGCCTCAGAAATCCGTAGTGAGAAATTACCTAACACATCAGTAGTCGCTGAAGGTTCATCAGAGTCATGGCGACCGTTATCATTCAAATCTTGGAATACCAGCGCACCAGCTAGGTAACTATCAACCAGAACACCTTCAACATTTTCACGTATGTTATTGATTGAAATAGTAAACAGCTCACTTTCTAGAATCTCATCATCGATATCTAAGATTTGGATTTCAACACGATAAGTATTGTCACTGTTTATACTGCCGAATGATTCATAATCTGCTGGAGTGTTAAATGACAACATGCCCGTATCATTATCCAAGTCAAACAGCTGCCCATCACCAAAAGTGGTCAATCTAAGTCGATATGCATCATTACCTAATGAATCTGACTCGAATAAGTTGGCTACGTTAGTCGTTCCCTCATTGACACTAACGAAGTTATTTGCAACAAAATTTGGTACAACTATATTAACAACTTCTACCGCTACATTGGTCAAAGCAACTTCGAACGGCGTATCATCGTTAGCAAGGAAAAATGGTGTTGTCGACTTAATGGCAACTTGCTCAACCACCTCAGTGATCGAGGTATTCAAATTAAGTGTAAGTGTCGACTTGTCATCATTCCAAGCAGAGCTAGCAACCGACACTGTGGCTACAGGAAAAACTTCAAATTCAGGAAGATTTGCAAATTCATTGAGCTCATCTGCAAAATGAATAACAATCGAATCTGCAACGCCAGTGACGGTTACATTTGTATATTGAGTACTATCATCAACCTTGATTTTAGCTGCACTAGACATAATCTCTGATTCACCCGCAGTATTAACTACAGGTGTAATTGTCAATGCTTCGTCACCCTGCGCAAGAAAGGTATCGACATCCGCGACAGCTTGGTAGTACTGGCCATCAGCGTTATCTCTAAAATACACATAAAAATCATTACCTAAGAAAACTAAATTCTGTACACCAGAGCCACAATCACCATCAACACATGCATAATAATCATTAGGTAAGTAACGCGAGCCTTGTACACGATCAAAGACTGCCGTTGATGGTGAATATTCATCGAGTAAGGCACATTGTTGTGTGTCATTACTTAGCTTGTATACACAAAAACTCATAAAATCAGTTACTGGTGGAAGTAACAATATGGTATTGCCATCAGTCACTTCTCGAATATCATCACTAAATTCAAGAGGATTAATTGGGTTAGGGTTCTCGGCTAAATAACGCTCTACAGCACTTTGCGGAATAGATAAGGTACGTTGTTCAACCGTATTATCTTCCAAAGTGACCGAATAATTAATTACGACGTCACCTCTTGTATTCGCAGTCGGTACATAATCCCAAAATTCGAGTCTATTATTAACTAATACATAACCTTGCTCGTTTGCTAATGTGTAAATGGTAGAGGGTGTATAGTCTTTACCTTCTAATGACACAATAGGTGTTCTTGGGTTCATAGGAAATTTATGTAGAACATAATCAGACGTGAATGCAAAGTTTTTATAAGCTATACCACTACCTGAAACGCTTGAAGGTTGATCATTAAAACTGTTTTTAGCTTCTTCACTAATCGGTATCGTTTTATTATTCTCTAACGATTGCAGCTGTTTTGGAGTATCACCTTCGTAATTATCATTATAGGCCCATCTTCTTTCAAACTGGTCAACAATCACTTCGATACCGCCACCTTGCGCAGCTACCAACTCACTTCCGGTCCATTGAACAGCACGCTGACCAACATAAATGATATCGTTAAGTTGAGAGACTTGACCATAATCAATCAAGCCATCGCCACTATTATTTCCGCGAGTTGCCGTAGCGACCACATTTAACGTTTCAACATCAATAGCACGCATTGTTAGCGGCTCACAATCTGCATCATTACAAGAAGAAACAGTGTAAACATGCCTCTCATCGAGCCAACCAAACCCCCAAACATCATCATTGATGAGTCCAGTAGATGCTAACGAAGTTAGTTCAAAATCAGGGGAAATAAGATAAATTTGATTATCTCCACCTTTAAATAAACCAGTGTTGTCTACGCGAAATTGAATACCTTGCAATCCTAACCAAACTCTAGAATTACCTTGTAATTGACTTGGTAGCGGCTCTACCTTTGTATTATCTAATGCACAGTTAAACGTACCATTACTGACTTTAACTACATATAAATGACAGATTTCTTCGGGTAATCCAATAATTGATTGTTGTACTCTAGGTGATGTGAGCATGTAAACAAATTGACCATCTGGTGTAACAACACTTTCTGCAATATAAAGTGCATCTGATGCTAAAATAGCATCACTTATAGCATCACCAAACTCATCAACTGTTATTAGATTTGTTGTATTGGCAAGGGTAATACTTTCATCGCTTTGAGCATAAGCCTTAGAAACAATATTAAAGGTTTGTTCAATCTGGATAGGTTGCCATACCAATTCGCCTACTGATGCTTCAGCAATAGATTCAGAAAAACCAATATTACTTACATCTGTTAGATTAAATTTAAGCGCTTTATTTAACTGAGCATTATTCGGGAAAGCATCAAACGCATTTGGTACGCCATCACCATCACTGTCAGTTGCTGTGTCTATTATTTCTTCGCCAGGCGTTGTGTCTACAGGAGGAAGGTTAGATCCACCACCTGATCCAGTATCACCGCCTGAACCAGTATCACCACCTGAGCCAGTATCACCGCCTGAACCAGTATCACCGCCTGAGCCAGTATCACCGCCTGAGCCAGTATCACC
>Ga0233426_10000984_pt1 | contig 27666 bp, 26 predicted proteins | sample SI_118_April2016_6_FD_179875 | JGI IMG/M metagenome (GOLD analysis project Ga0233426, IMG submission 179875) | Seawater microbial communities from Saanich Inlet, British Columbia, Canada - SI_118_April2016_10_MG | ecosystem: Environmental > Aquatic > Marine > Inlet | place: Canada: British... | reverse complement strand
ATTTTGATAACCTCTATCGATTACTTGTTGTATTACTGCCCAACCTATATTAGCATTCTCAATTACAAGTAATGCTTGATTATATTCAGTTGCAAGTGATACCAAGAAATTTCCAAAATCCTTTGTGTCTAATTTACCTTTATATTCTGCAACTTGTGTTGATGATTCAATATCAATCACATGACATGCAGAATAATCTCCCCCATCTCCACGAGCAACATCGGCAACTACCATATAAGCCTTCTGATAATTTGGATATTCCCATTTCCATAGGTTTCCATCGAATCCGGTCTTTTCAATTGGTTCTTGAACATATGTTTCTTTATAAAACATTAAAAGTTGTGGGTCTATCACAGTATCACCAGAAGATACAAAATCACAATCACATTCTTGTGCTGCTCCTTTTGGTCCTAATAAAACTTCTTGTTCATCTCTCCAATCTTGGTTTCTTTCTGGGTGAACAGTCCAATGTAATCTAATATTATTAAATCCGTTTGTTTCTTCTTCAGATCCTACCCACGTTTTGTGAAAGAAGTTTCCTACACCATTTGGAGTAGATAGGATAATTGCGTTACCCCCAGTCGATAGTGTTGATTGTGCAGATACCCATATATCTTCAATCTTATCAATAAATGCTGCCTCATCAAATACTAATAAGGATAATGCTTCAGAACGACCAGCATCACCAGCGGCTGAAGTTGCTTTTATCTGAGAACCATTCGAGTATCTTAAGGATAGTTTGTTATCCTCTACTGTATTTTGTTTTAACCATGATGGTAAATACTGATTCATTACACGAACCTTCGTTACAAGGTTCTTGGCAACTTCTTGTTTAGTTGCAATTACCAATACATTAAAATCTTGATTGAATAACATCTTCCAAAGTGAAAATCCCGCAGTTAAGGTTGAGATACCTGTTTGTCGAGATTTAAGAATGATGTTGTATCTATGTTCTGCAAATTGGTCTAATGTTCTCTCTTGAAATGGATATAAATGAAAAGGTATCTTACCACGAACAGGATGTTGAATCATACAATACTTTTTCATAAAGTAGATTGGGTCTCCAGCACATTTCTGATACTCAAGTTTTATTATTTCTTTTAAAGATTGTTTAGCCATTCTATTTTTTCTTCTTGAATGAAATTTTCCAATACATAGAACCACCAATGTAAGGTTGTATCGTACTGTTTACATTTAATGCACCAATATCCAATCCCCACATTTTATCTTTCTTATCTTTATATAAAATACCAAATTTTGCATTATTTATAAAGTTAGTTTTATCAAATCCTGCACCAACACCATAATAAAATACTCGTTTAGGTAATTCTTTTACTACCTTTGTATTGTATATTGTAGGAACTTCAAAATTCCATACAATATCTCTACTTACTATTTTATTTTGTGTGATGGTATCTGTAAGAATACCAAATCCTAATGTTGGATTGGGTTTTGTTCCCATCGAATCGATTACAATTTCAGGAGCAAACTCATAAGTTAGTTTTAAAGTATCTTTAGTTACAAACTTAGAATAGTAGTCTTCTATGATTTGTAGAGAATCAACATCTGCTGGTATTTCAACTATCTTTTCAACAACTCTATCAACATACTTAGGTATATACTTGGGTACTTCTACAATTTTATTAACAAAAACAGTATCTATTTTTTGTTCCAATAACTCATAGTCTTTTCCATCTACTTTTACTATATCTTTAGGGGAATCACTACCACCACTGCAAGCTCTCATTAATAAGATAACTACTATTAATCCAATTATTAATACTTCTTTAAAGTGTTTTTTTAAAATTTTAAAGATAATGTTCATAATTTTTCTCCTTTAGTTCATTAAATACAGATAATCGATTTGCTTCTAGTTCTTCGATTTCTCTATTACCGATATCAATCATTTCTTGTATCTCTGACTTTACTTCATCTATTGATTTTGGTAATTTCCACTTTTCAACAGTACCATTTTCGTTAACATATTCATATTCTTCTTTAACTTGAGTAAGAGAATGATTAAGTTCTTCTAATTTTTGCTTTCCATAGATAATCATCTTAGTCCAAATCTTATAATTCTGATAAGGAATGAATACATTCTCTACTCTAAGAATAGTTTCTCTTTCAGTCGTACAATTCATACAAAATCCTCCATTTTGGATAAATCTTATATCGTTATCTGTTTTCTTTACAGTTTTACATGTAGCATTTTTACAATTATTCTTTTCTTTAAGATATTCTCGTATTTTTTGAAACGCTTCGTGATTTTTACCTGTTTTTAATGTATATCCTTCTTTTTTTTCGAATTTATGATTATCATCTTCCCACTTATCTCCTATATTACGAGATTCAGCTGCTTTTGTGTATCCAACAGTAGTATTTTTATCATACTCACCTGTTTCAACCATATCAACCAACTTTCTTCGAGTTGGATGCATATACTTTTTATTAAATTCTTTTCCCATTATTACACATTAGGTTATATTGTTGTATATAAATATATAAAAATAGAGAAACCGATAATTTTAGAAGAAAATACCCAATATCTGATTTACTGATGCAAACGTTCCTGTTAACTTAAATGTACTATCATTATAAACAAAAACAATTCCCTCATTTGGTACAATTTTTTTAGAACCTCCGATGGATTGTAATCTACCAAGTTCTAATTTAAGCTTTTCAATCTTTTTTGGGTCACCTGATTTCTTAACATCTTTAATTGTCTTATCAATTCGTTTTTTCATATCACGAACTGCTTTATCAGGATTTACTGTAAGTGCAGATGAAGTAAATTCTAATACTTCAGCTCCCAATCCTAAGAATATCTGTTCAAACTTCATTAAGTTGTTCTTACCAATCTTCTTTTGGTCTTCTTTATCTGTTTTCTTAGCCCACTCTAATGTTTTTTCATCACTAAAGTTCTTTTTATCTAATCTAAATCCCTTTTCCATGAATGCCCATCTCTTAACTAATCCCATTTTGGTTTTATTATCAAGTGATGTAGGTGAATTCTTATCTACCCATTGTTCCCACCATGCTTGGTGATAGTTTGCAACACCATCAGTATCCTTTAAACTAAATTCTTTCTGTAATTTAGATATCTGTGATGAATATTTAGATTTACTCTTGTTTAAGTTCTGTGATTTAGGTAATTTGATTACAGGTGGTCCTTGGATTGTATAATTATCTTGTACATCCTTATTAACTTGTTTAATCATACCAGCTAGTACTCTTGCTGCATCTCCATTCTCACCAATTGCAATTCCATCCATATTAAATTCCATAGTTCCATGGAATACCAATAATGCTTGTCCATAAGGAATAACATTAACTGATGTTGGATAAATTACTTCAAGGTTCATAAAACATGCTCCTTGTTTGAATACTTTATCTCTTTGTTTTTCAGATAATGATTTTATAGAATCTGAAAGGTCTTTCATTGCGAAGTTATAAGCTTTTTCTAATTCACCTCTACCAGCAAATTTATCGGCAACTGCTTTAATATCTAAAGCATTCTCACCTTTGTTCTTTAAGTGTCCTTTATTACGAGCTGCTACTAATCTTCCATCTCTCCATGAAATAGCCAATGCTTGTCCATCTGTTTTCTCTCGTGTGAACTCAAGTGTACCTTCTAAAGCACGATTTACGATATCTTTAAGTTGTCCAAATGTTAAATTGATATCTGTATCAAATGGATGAGACATATGTCCATACGCACCACCTTCTTGAAGTAATTTAGATTCGTTTATGTTTTCTTTTATTAGTTGTTGTGGTGTTTTATTGTTTGGTATAAACATTTCAACTAACTTATTATCAATATCACTTATTAACTGTTCTATACTATCCATATTTTCTATTTCTTTAGATTCACCCAAACCACCTTTATCGTGTTTAGAGAATTTACCTAATTTATCAAATGCTCTGAATGATTTTAGTTTATCTTGTTTTACAGGTCTCATATCAGATAGTTGTTTGTATCTCATGTGGTTTTTAACAATGTAAAATACATTTGCTGCATTACCACCAACATCTTCTATAAACTTTTTATACTTCTTTACTAATGAAGCAGATACTTTCTCATGTCCAAAGTGTGTGATATGTCCTTTCTTTGGGTGAATACCCGCAGTTTCATCTTTTCCTATATCATGGAACATTGCTGCTATTGCAATATCAATATCATCTTCTTTGATTGAACGATTCACAACCATAATAGTATGTTTAAGAACATTACCCTCTGGATGTTTATCTACTCTTTGACCAAAGTTCTTTAAATTGTAAACTCTCTTTTGTAAATCAGAAGGCATCTTTTTAAATAATGATTTGAAATCTGTGATTCCTGAATCCTTTAAACCTTCTTTTACAGTATCGTATTGATATTCTTTATTAGAATCAGAATCTTTTCTATATTCTTTATTTCTTTTATCGAACCTTTTCATATCTTCAGGTCCAGCATATCCAATCATTAGTTCATTAAATGGAGTTTTTTTAATTATCTTACCTTTGATTGCCTCTTTGTGTACTTCTTTTTTCTGTTTAGTAGTAAGTTTATAATAATCAGGACCAAACATCTTATGTGCAATTACATCTAGCATTTCAATTACAGTTGTACGACCAGATAGTTTTTTACTACCCTGTGGGTGTGCATTTGTTGGCGAATCTTCATTTTTAGTAAACTTCTGTACTTCTGCATCTCGTAATGCTGGTAAAAATCTGAATTTAGCTCTTTTCATTATTCTACCTTTTTTTCTTACTACATTCTTATGAACTACTTGGGTTTGTGCAATAGATAAATCAGCTTTCTTAATACCAGGATATAATTCTTCCATGAACTCAGCATAAACTTGTCTATATGCCATCTTGTACGCAATCTTCTTGAGTTTAGAAAGAGGTTTTCTACGTTTCATCGTTCTTGCTCTTCTTCTAGCAATTTCCTTACTCTTTCCTGCCATTGATGCTTTTCTTCTCAATCTATCAGCAGGTCTCATCTTACCTCGTTCATCTAAATCTTCAGATTCTATTGTGTATTTTGCATCTGATGATTTAAAATCATTTTTTCTCATTATGGTTTTAGCGATTAGTTTATTCGCTTGTTTCATAAATGGAATATTAAGGTTTGTTCTATTATCCTTTACTACAATTTGATTATATTGATTAAGAAATTTTACAAAATCTTTTTTCTTTTTTCCTAATCTTTTAAAGAATCCAATTAATTCGGCTTGTGATATTTCCTTTCCGTTTCTTGGGTCATTTAACCTATCGAAGAAATGTTTACCTGTAAGAACTGTATCTACCGGATTTAATTGTTTATCTGCAAACTTATCAATCTTTTGTAAATCAGACATTGGCATTTCATTTAAGAAATTTTCTCTTTCTTTATTTTTTATCCACAATCCAATTTCTGCACCTTTGATATCAGATGGTACATCGTTTCCACCAACTGATAATTTAAAACTTACAAACTTCTTCATATCCTTTCCAATCAATTTACCAAAATCTATTATTTGGTTATCAGAAAGTGAAGTTTTTTGTTGTAGTTTTTTATAAACACCAACTTCTTCTGGTTTAAAATATTGTAATGATACTAAAAATACAATATCATTCTTTTCAGTATTTGTATATGATAACTTATTTAATAGTTTTCCTAGTAATGCTGGAGAATTCTTTTTTAGAAGTACTGATAGGAATACAATATAATCAGTAGTTTTAATATATGGTTTATCTATTTTAAGATTTGGTAAAATTTGAGAAGTGAATCCAATTTTATCACACAACTCCATATACTTCTTTGTATCCTTTGATGTTTTAAGTGATTTTACAAATTCATCTCTAATTCTTTCAGCTGGAAGTGATTTAAGTGATGGGTCTTTTTGTAACGCATCTAATAACTCCTTATCTAAACTACCACCCATTCTTGATTGAAATCTTAAAGCTCTTAATTTTCTTAATGGGTCTTCATCAAATCTCTCAACAGCATTTCCAACTGTTCTAATGTTTTTCTTTTTAAGGTCTGCAATTCCACCAACTAAATCAACTATTTCTTTTCTTTCAATATCATAGAATAAAGCATTTATAGTTAAATCTCTTCGTTTCACATCCCCTTCAATATCTGTATATTCTACTGAATCAGGTCTTCTACCTTTTCCAATATCTTTTCTGAATGTTGCAACTTCATGTCCACCAACGATTACAATTCCCAATCCCATTCCAGTACCCACATCTTGAGATGTTTTGAAACCACCATCTTTACCAATCTTCATTGTTTCTTCTGGTTTAGCATCAGTTGCCAAATCAAAATCTTTTGGGGATTTACCTAAAATAGCATCTCTAACTGCTCCACCTACTATATAAAGCTTTTTACCGTTTTTTTTAAATTGTTTTTGTAGTTTAACAATATCCGATGGTACTCTTAGTTTAAAATTTTTAGATTCATTTAAACCCATTTTTTCTTGCCACGAATCAAATGCATCGAAATCATATTCTTGTTTCTGAGAATCCCATCCACATGAATGACATAAATACTTTTCACTATCATCAGATTCTATTTCCCATTGGTGATTACACTTTTCACACTTAACTTCTGTTCCTGCAAGTTCAGCAATAAATCCTTCTTTTATCATTCTGAAGTTTACTACTTTTCTACCATTAATTGTTGGCATCCCATGTTCATCTTTACCAATAGTTTTAACAACTGTTTTTTTGTTTTTAAATCTACCAGTTAAAATAGTATCTCCAACACTTACAGGTAATGTAATTGATTCTGTTAGTGATGCTTCAAATTCTTCTTGTGCTTTCTTATCACCTTTTTGAGAATCTAATGATTGTTTTTTTTCATCTTTATTAGTTTCCAATCCTTGTACTATCGAATATCCCACTAACGATGCTTTTCTTGTTACGTGCTTAAACCATTTAGAATAGGCATCACTTGAATAGATATCAACTTGGTTAGTTGCAGTTTGTGTACCAAGTACACCTGCTGGGAATGGTGTAACTGCTTTAACAGGTCCATTTGGATAAGTTGGGTGTTCATAATAATCTTCCAATTCCTTGGTAGTTATCATGTTTACTATCTCGTATCCTATTTTTGCTGCTCGGTTTGCATTTATACTTTTAAATACTTCATAGTTTGGAAAGAATATATTTGGTCCATCATCTGCTTGTCCTGTTGAAACTGCAGAAGATTCACTTATCATCCATTCTTCAATTTGTTCTTTTGAAATGAAAATACCTTCGTTTAATTTTGAAGTAATTAAATTAAAGATAGTTTTATTAAACTTTCCGTATGCTCTTTTATTAAAGAAGTTCTTTTTCTGTTCATCAGAACCAACTGATAAACCATTTCTTACTTCTGTACCACTTACTGAATTACCAGACATTGGAGCTGCGTAAACATATCCTCTATCTCTATATCCTTCTGATGGGTCTCCTTTGTATGGTTGAAAGTATTTACCACCTAATCGGTTTTTATCTTTCTCACCAACAACAGTTACAAATGCAGTTGTTTCTTCATCAAACTTTTTAAGAATTTCTGTGGGTTTGTATGGATTTTTAACTCTATGTATTTTGGATTTTGGAATTCCAAACATAGTAGTCATAATTTTTACCTTTTCTTTGAAGTTAAAAGGTGATTTAGGTAATTGTACCTTATCAGATGTACCTACATACACATTATCTTTACCAAACTTTTTTACAAGGTGCTGGTAAGTTCCATAGTGTCCTTTATGCATAGGTTGAAACCTACCCACATAGATAACTACTGTTTTTTTAATAGGATTTTCATCCTCAAGTAGTATTTGCTCTACCAAGTATTTTGAAAGTTCACTCATATGAATTACACACTATTAGTATATAAATATAAAGTATTGGATAATTAGTGATTTTTATAAGTAAAGGGATCTCTTTTTCGCAGTTCTTCTAATTTTTTTTTGTATACCTTATCCAATTTACGTTTCTTAAGATACATTTTAATAATTTTTACTATATTCATAATTTTGTATTTTTATTTACAATCATCTATTTTTGAAAGTATTGGATTTTTACAAGGCCATTCCATATTAAACTTAGTATCATCCCATCTTAATCTATTCTGATTATCTACACTATTAAATTCACCAGAGTATGCTAGTTTGTAATTCATAATGCTATCATCCTCCATTACATAATGTCCACTTGCAAACATTGGTGGAACTAATACTTGAGTAGCCGTTTCTGGTGATAGGATAAAAGATTCTGATTTACCATATTGTGGATTAGTATTTAAATTACCTCCCCTTAAATCTAATATTACTAAATAAATTTTTCCATGAGTACATGATATCAGTTTCCAAGTTTTGTTATCATAATACATTCCTCTCAAAACTCCTTCTTTTGATTTAACATATCCATCATGTTTAAATTTTAATCCTGAATTTCTATCAACTGCAGGTAATATTCTATCATAATAATCAGTATGATATGTTGTTGAGGCAGAACCTCTTAATTCATACTGAGTTGATGGTTGTATAATCTTTACCTGATTTAGTATACTTCCATGGTAGAAGTGAAAATCATTCCAATCTCTTTCTTTATAAAATATACTACGCCCTTGTGCCATAACTTTGCTTTTGTTTTTTAATAAAGGAATCCCAATCTTCTTGTGTTCCCCAATCAATGAAATCTCGTGTACTTCTGCTAAAAAATGTTTTTCCATTTAATAACATTTTAAAAATTACATGTGATATGTAGATTTCTCCTTCTTGTTTTATGGATTCATATGTATCTACAAATTCCCTTGCATCTGAAAATGTATACAAGCCACAACAAAAATCCGATGAAATTACATTCTTCTCTACAATCGTTAAAACTTCTCCGCTATCATTCTTTTTTATATATGATTTATTTCCAGGTGTTATGTTTGTACAATTATTCAAAGAATATGTACAAACTTCGTTTTTCTCAATCGTATCTATTTTAAAATAATCATCTGCATCCTTAATAAATATAGAACCTGTTATATTCTTTTTATCAATTGTCTGTGAAACTGTATCCGATGCACTATGTGTATCATTTTCAAGTAATAATAATTCGAAATTTGAAACATCTTTAAATTGTAAATTTACCAATTCAATGAGTTCATTTGTTAAATGTCTTTTTAATGCAACTATAATAATACGGTCAAATGTACTTAATGGTAATCCCTGAATTGATTCAAATACCATCAAATTTCCACTTGGATGTTCAAGTAACCATTTTGGTAGTTTAGTAGTAAATCTACTGCTTTTACCTGCACATGGAATTATAAGATTTCGCATAACTTATTAATATTAGTTTCTAAATATTTTTTTATTTTAACATTATTCGTATATGGATAAATACGTTGTAAATTAATTATTTGTAATAACTCATATTTTTCTATTGGATAATTTTCCACCAACCAATCATCAATATATGATAATCCAAGTTTTATTTTAGATAAATCGGTTACACTACTTATCATATTTAAAGACCAGTGTAGATGTGTATCTTGTCTTAACTTTACCAAATCCATAGTTGGTGATTCAATATATGAATCTAAAAAATCTATTAAATATATCTCATCCGTGAATATCATGTTTGAAAGAGTCATATCTCCATGAGCCAATCCTACCTTTATTCGTATATCAAGTTCATTATCTAGTAGTGGTAACAAAGCATCACCATTTGGTAATGATTTTAATTTATTTTTTAGTATCTGTACAGGTATCGTGGTTTCTCCAATAATACGCTCTTTAAAGTATCCATCTATTTTACGTATCAACCCATCTAAATCTCGTTTAGTTGCTAAAGTAAAAAATTGGGAAAACGATTCTCCTTGAATATATTCCATTGAGAAGGAATCATTATTTATTTCAATTACAGCAGGTGATTTAAAGTGATTGGATTTAAATTCTTTTTGTTTTAGTGCAGACTTTACTAACCTAATATCATCAATATCTGATGATTTTGACACAACATTTTCATGTAGTTTTAAATTATAGTTACTATGTCCTTTTACTTTAAAATCCAATCGTAATCTTTTATGTTATCAGTAATCTGTAATCTTACCCAGTCTGTTCCTCTTTCTGGTATTACACAATTTTTTCTAAATTCCACATCTCGTTCCATGTGTTTTAATAATGGCAAATCACGTTCTCTTATGTGAAACCAATTACATACAGATGGTATAAACTTAATTCCTCTATCATATAATTTAATTAATAATTCACTACGAGTTTTTTTTACATTTAATATGTATTCATCTGCGAAATCTTTATTTTTACATATTGTTTGTATCCATTTTAAAGTTTGACCAGATACTTCGTACATATCTCTATATTGAATCATAGAATCTATGTTTTGTTTCTGAGAAAATATTACTCCAAATCTAGCACCTGCAGAACCATATGCTTTTGAAAATGTTCGAGTAACATATAGATTGGGGTATTTATCTATTAACTCAATACAACTTCTTTCATTTGAAAATTCTATATATGCCTCATCTATTAAAGTAGGTACTCCCTTATCGAGTATTCTAAGTATGTCATAATATGAAATTGCATCTCCTATTGGTGAAGATGGATTTGATATAATTACAATAGAGTTTTTAGTAATAGATTTTAAAAAAGATTCAATTGGAAACTTTATTATATTATATGGTATGGAGTGTATTTTTAAATCATACATTTGTCCATATACTCCAAACATAGGAAATGTAGGTTCTGAAATTATTAATTTTTTTCTTCCCCTTAACCAATGTTTTTTTGAATTAGACTGTACAAAGTACTTTATACATCTATCAGAACCAAATCCCATTAAAAAGTTATCATTTCCATAAAAATCAGATAATGGTTCTTTGAGTTCTTCCGTGTTTGGATAAAACCTTAAATCATCTTCTGTGAGTGAATCTTTATAATCTTTAAATACGTTTGCCCAAGATGTATTTCTTTCTGCAGAATGCAATCTTAGTTTTTTGTGAGATATCGATGGGTTAAATTTTCTTTGTATCATACAAATCTTCCTCTATAATAATCGTGATTGTGTTCTTGTTGTTTATTGAATTTATTGATTTCTATATATTGTTCCCTTTGTGGAAGTTTTGAAAATCTTTTTAATTCTGATAACATTGATGGTGTCATAGATACTTTACCATCCCTAGTTTCATCTATTTCTAATATTGTAAAATGTCTTTCTAATACATCAATACCTTGAAATATTGCTAATTTTGTTGTAAGTAAATTATCTTCATGTGGATTGGAATGATCACTATAACCTACTTTATCTAAACCAAAATAAAATCTATAAAAATCTATATTTTGTAGATTTGCCTTTTCTAAAGGAGTTGGATAAACACAAGTACATCCAAGTAGGCAAAAGTCTATATTCATTTCTTTAAGATTGGTTACAGTTTTACTTATTTCATCTAAAGTTAAACTTGATGCAGAAAAGTATAATGTTTTGAACTTTATATCTTTTAATAATTTACCATATCCAAACGCAGGTATTGAGTATCCAGATAGTTTCAAATTATCATAACCCAATGAATTAAAATATTCTGTGTGTCTTGGTGTGAATAATGTAGTCATAGATTCTACATCATGTTCCTTACATTTATCTATAAAGAATTTTTCATCTTCCCATGATAATTCAATACCCTTTAATCTTTGGTACTCTTCCTTATATGGTCTAAACTCTTCATACTCTTCTCTCTCAGTAAACGTATCTGCTTTAATGGATTGTATTTTTAATATATCACTATCCACAGCTGCAAACTCTATCATAGATTCTAGAATAGCTCTATCACCATTATGATTTTGACATAACTCTGAGATTATTTTCATAACTAATTTATTTTTTCGATTACTCTATTATATGCTTTTTCTTGAGATTCCAATGCAGTACCCCCAACATGTGGTGTTATTATAATTTTATTATTTTTTATTGATAATAAAATAGAATTTTTAACACTATGTTCATTTTGGATAACATCAGTTGCATATCCTTTTATTTTATCTTCATTTATTAGAGTTAAAATATCCAATTCATTGATAATCTCTCCTCTACTTGTATTTACTATATATATTTGTTTTTGAAATTTTGATATATATTCCGAATCTATCATACCAATATTTTCATCACGCAAATCTACATTTATACTTAAGAAATCAGTTTCATTAAAAAATTGACTATCTGTATAATTTATATCTGATGTGTATACATTTTTAAATATTGGTTTACAGATATGTTCAATCATTTTTCCTAATCTACCATATCCAAGAATACCAAGAGTTTTTTCATGTAACTCTACAATATTTTTTGTATTTCTTGGTAGTGATAACATTAAATATAAATTGTGTTCGGCAGTTGACCATATGTTTTCCAAAACCTTGTCATTTTTAATTGAAATAACAGGTATTGATACATCTATATGATTTGTTCCAGTTGATGGAGATACTACCATAGATATTTTTGTATTTTTTATAAAATCATCTGTTATTTGAAACTTTTGGTAATTTGGTGCAGAAAACAAATAATCACTAGTTTGTATACTATACTTTTGTTCCAATTCTGTTAAGTCTGATAAATCTAAACATTTGTATTTAGATTCAACATTTTTTTTAAAATTTGGTAAGTGCTTGTATGGTGTTAAAAATGCAATTCGTTTCATGGTGTGTAAAATGTTTCTGGTAATATCCATTCTTTATAGTTTTTACCAGTTTTCCAATATTCATGCTCACAATTTATTATTGCAACTTTATTATCATTACTTCGTGTCATAGATACTTCGGAATTTATACAAAATAAAAATTCATGTATATCTCTATCATTTATTCCAATTACACGTTCTTCTATGTACATACAAATTCCACTAAAATTATTTTTTGTTACTAGCTCTTTCCAGTTATCAGCGGAAGGTGTAACAAAACATTCATCAAGAGATACGTAATTTGGTTGAAACGCAAACGTTTTAGAATTTGAAAATACATCTTTCAACAATTCCTTATTTTCTTGTAAAAAATTGTAATATTTTTTTAGTAATTCAGTTTCATTATCTGAAAACATCCCATCTTCGTTAGGAATCATAGTATCCCACGGCATATCATTATTGAAAACCATAGCCCCATAGCTATCATATGATTCTGATATACTGTTTCCATATTTTATTCGAGGCGGATATCCCCCTTTATGTTTACTATAGATATAGTATAAATGATGTTGGTTTATATTGTTTTTATTATCCGACCTTAGCGCGTTACTCGTATATATGTAAAATTTGTTATTTGATAATAATTTATAAAAGTAATTAATAGATTTTAGTGATTTATACGTATACAAAGTAGATGAGTGGTAACTACGTTTAAGTCCTCCTAATAAAGTGTTAGGTTCTTTAATATCAAAACACTTTAGTATAGTAATATCATGTTCTTTGTGTGTTTTGAATCCTCTATCATAGTCAGTACCTGTAACATTTGGTGTTGAGAAACTAATTACTTTATTATTTTTATCTACCTTAGAATTTGGTCTATAAACTTTAAGTAACTGCTCAATTGATTCAATCTTTGTAATATAGTTACTCGAATTCATTTTAACATCAACATTATGTTTTTTATTTACATAAATTAATACATTTTTTAAATTGGTTCGTGTAAAAACACTAGCCTGTGCTCTTGTTTGACCTGGATGAATTATGAAACTATAATTATTTATTGAATCATCATTAAGATTTAGTGTTGTATTATCATACGATTCATCATTAGAAGATTGGGGAAAAACTCTAACTTCCTTATATAAAGCTTTTGCATATGGTTTAAAACTTACATGTAGTGGTAAATTTGAATCAAAATCACAATCAAGTAATTCATTTACTATATTAATACGTTGTCTTAATGTAACGGGACAATCACCATGCTCAAAATACTCATCTATAAGTTTGAATGTATTTGAGTAATCATCAAGTGATTTAAATAATCCTGAGTTATCATACATCCACCTATTTCTTAATGAAAAAGATGCATCATTTCCACAATCTCTAGCTGCAACTATCCATGGTAATGACGTAACATGATATATATCTTGTTTTGATAAAATTTCATTTATCATAGATTTATCATACTCTGATATAGTCATAATTTATATTTAGTTACTAGTTTTTATATTTTCTAGCATTGGTACAAGTTCTTTATATGAACAATTTTTACAATGAGATGTTGGATTGTTTGTATTACATCCATTTTGTACATTTTGAAAATCTTCTGAACTTCGTATATCATCTAAACTTTCTTCAAATAGATTTCCGAATGGTTCAGCTGCGGTATTTAAACAACACATCTTTACATTACCCTCTACGGTTGTATATAATCCTTCATTAACCCAATAACAATCTTCATAATCCCATTTAGATTTTCCTTTTACATTATCACCCCAAGATTTTAAATACTGTAGTTGTTCATTAGTATATCCACCAGGCATACTCTTATCTTCACTCCAATCTTGTGCAATATTTAAACGAAGTTCTTCTAAACCATATCCATCTACGATTTCATCACTTACTCTCTGTATATCACTTACGTTTTGAGGGTTTACAACATAATTACAAGTTACTCTACAACCACGTCTATCCATTTCTTTGAAATCTTTTAGAAACGTTAATAATCTACTCCACTTTGCAGGGGAACGGTCTCTTTCATAACTTTTATCATACCCATCAATTGAAAAGTATAGTAAATCAATATATTGTAATGCATCTTGAAATCGTTCCCTTAGAGGCCTTCCTTCACCAATATTATATTGACAATTGGTAGCAACTATTAAGAAAGCATCTGGAAAATATTCTTTAAATATTTTACATACTTCATTAAATTTTGGATGTAACATTGGCTCACCCATTCCCATTAGTTTAGCTTCAGTTATTGGGTGATGTTTTATACTTTCCATTAAAGTTCTAAACTTTTCGATGGGCATGTGATTCAATGCACCAATTACTTCATCTCTATTACAAAATGAACAAGCAAGATTACAATAGTTTGTAGTTTCTAAGTAAACATATGTGATTGGTTTATTCATTATATATAAGTTTTGCTAATTTAAAATCTAATTCAGTATCTACATCAATTAGTTCATTTTCACTCCAATCTGTTACAAGTGGAAATGGATTATCTTTTGTGTTTGGAAACAATTCCCATTCAGATAACATATAATTTTTTTCATAAAACACTAAAGAGTGTGTGGCTAAATAAACCCAAGGTCCTGCAGTTGTAGATAATCTATCATTTGGTTTAAAATTTATTGGATTTTTTGTTTTATCCCAAAAAAAGTTTCTTTCTTTCTGAACCGTTATTGCACTCTTACAATCCGATTGTTTAAACCAATCTATTAATTTCTGCAGCTCCTCTACTTTAACAAACGGTTGACACGGATTATAGTTTACTATAAACTCTGATTTTACATTTTCTAAATGTCTATACATTATCGAGTGATGACAATTACCTGGTGCAACCGAATCATAATCTCTATTTAGTATTTGTACCCCATCAATAACTTTATCTTTTAGTTCTTGGTCATACACTGCAAGATACTTTTCATCCACATCCAACTTACTTAAATTATCTAAGGCAATATCAATCAATGTTGTATTACCAAAAGGTCTTAAATGTTTATTAGGACATCTAGTACTTGTTTTTCTTGCATGTGCAATTGCTGCAATTGTTTTCATAATATTTTTTCTATTTTAATAATATCATCAGGCGTATCTACCGAAACTCCATCGTATTCTACATTTATACATTTTATACAAATCCCATGTTCAATAAATCGTAACATTTCAACATCTTCTATATTTTCTAATGTTGATTTTCTATACATGCCTAATCTATAAAATTCATCCAAATCCTTTTTTAAAAACCCATAAATTGGTACATGTTTATATGCGTTTATAAAATTTTTGTTTTTTGTAGTTGGGATTGGTGATCTAGATGCAAATAGTAAACTACTATCATCTCCCGTTACTACTTTTACAATATTTGGATTTCTAAATTCATCTTCTTCATATATTTTTGTCTTACATGTTATAGTATATTTATTTAACTTACTATATTCATATAAATTAGATATCACACTTTCTGTAATCATCGGCTCATCACCCTGTACGTTTATTATGTATGTATCATCACTAAACTTTTTGGATGCTTCTGCAACTCTATCAGTTCCAGTTAAACAATCACTAGAGGTAAGTATAACATTGTAACCATACTCCATACACATCTTTTCAATCCGTATATCATCAGTTGCAACATAAACAGATTCTTTACCAAATGAAGATTCACAAGACATACATGTTCTGATTATCATTGGAATTCCGTTTAATTTAATTAACGGTTTTCCAGGCAATCTACTTGATTCAAATCTTGCAGGTATAATGATTACCGTATTCATATTTTCCCTACCCATACGTTTCCACTAATTTATCACTAATATAAAATTGTAATTTTTTATTTTTTTTATCTATAATCATTTTTGTTCTATATTCACCAAAATAATCACCCAATTTCATTTCCCATTGTTTGTTTGATAAATCATCAATAGTAACATAGTTACTCAATTTCTTATATGGAGATTGTACAAATATTGGAACTGCACTACCCAATGATGATAAGAATAACATTCGGTGAGTACCCCTATCTAACATATAACTTGTACTATTATAACAAATTGGATATATTATTCCATTTTTTTTCATATTAACATATTGCCTTTCATCCAAATCAATTCTCCATGCAAATTCTTCATACGTTCTAAAGAAGTTTGTTATTGAAATTTTAGTAGGATATTTTATATCAAAAAGTGCAGATACTTCATCTATCGATTCTTTACTTAAATCCGTTTTATCAATCTCTTTCATAAACTCCCTATATATTTCTATATTTGGATTTGAATGTACTGCTTTCTGATATTTATCAAAGAATATACTTGGAATTTCTAAATACATGAAAGAATCCCATGTTTTGTTTAACCCAGTCATATCCATTGATACCACATCTGATTTGGTTACAGTTTCCGTATTATCATCATTTCGTATCCAATGGCATTTCGGAGGATATCCCCACCAAAATCCATCATCATCCTTTTCATCAACATCAGAATTAAATGGAACTGTATTAGTTCCATCATTTGCTTCTGATTCTAAATTACTTTGTATTCTAAGTTCTGTTTCATTATACAAATCGATAACCTCTTGATATGGTATAATATCAAATGGCTTAAGGTGTTGAAATACATCAAATAAATATTTTACTTTACTTTTCTTCATTTATATATCTATACAATTCATTTGCAAACAATACATGTCCATCTCTACTTGGATGTGCAGGTGTATTTTTATTTGATTTCCATTCATCTTTTTCAAATAATGATTTATCATTAAATTCATGTAAAAATGATGAAATATTTTTTGAATCAAACTCCCAATATTTGGTTTTATCTATTAAATCAATTTTATCATATTCTTTAGAATATACCATAGATTCAAATGCATCAATCATTATATAATTTATATTATTATGTTTTAAATATTTTTGAAGTATCATTATAATATTTTGATTGTACATTGAATAATAATAATCATCATACATATCTGTTATGTAAAACTTTGTATATTCACTCATGAAAGATTGGATATCGTTATTTTCTGGATCATCTAATTCATCTTTTAAACTTTCTTTGATTTCGATTCTACTATCTGCGATACCGTTTATTCTATCTCTTTTCTTAAAATTAGAGGGAAAGAACGATGGAGTATCTCGTAACGAAGAAGTAAATGATATTAATACAAAATCATCAGAAGTTATTGATTCGCTGAATACCTTATTAAGTATATCAATATTAGAACAACCATTTTCTCCTAAATTTAGATAATCACAATTAAACTTATCTGCTAGAAATTTTGTGAAAGAATTATTTATTCTAAATTTTCTCTGATGTTTTCTAGATTCTGCTTTATCCTCATGATTATCAAATATTTGTTGTTCGTGTTCTCTATCAGTTCCCAATCCTGCTGTAAAACTATCTCCAAATGATACTATTCTTTTCATATTTCTAAATATTTTACAAAATTATCAAAATCTAATAAATTATAATTAGACCAATCAGCTGAATCATACACTCCATCTAAATCAGATAATTTAAACACGTTCCAATCATCTACTAGTACTATAGGAAATAATTTAGCAAAATGCTCAGTAACTACGTTTCTATGACATATTGGAATTATTTTAAGATATAAACACTCCCACATCCTATGACAATCTATTCCGTTTCCTTCTGGACTTAAACAGAATTTGTATCTAGCTAAATCTTTAACGTACTCTTTAAACTTTAACCTTTTACTTTCAGTTAAATTTAACCTAACTCCTGCAGCATAACATAATGGTCTCCAGTATTTTCTCTGTCCTCCTATAATTTCAAAGTTAAAATACACCAATTCTGTTTTAGGTATATCGTTACCAATTACTGAATTGAAGTAATCCAAATCTCCCCACTCCCATCTACTATTAGCTAATCCTATAGGAATAGGAATTAATCTCTCATGAGTAGTATTTACATTTTGACTATATATTTTTTTAATATTGGGTATATCAAAAAGGATTTTATGAGCTTCATTAAAAGAATCATCAGACTGATGAAGTATTAAATCAAAAGGGTTTTTGAATTTTTTAAGTTTATCAATGAACTCACTTTCAAGCAATTTAGGTTTAAATCTATTCAAAAGAGAACTATTTGCGTATACTAAAGAAGGGTTATTATAATTCTCAAAATCAAATTCATCGATATCCAACCATAAACTATCTACATTACTACTTTCGAAAGTTGTATGTTCTTTTTTACTAATCCCTACATGACAAATATCTTGCCATTTTTCTCCTGATATTATATTCATTTTTGAATTCTTTTATTTTCATCTATAATAAACTTAAAAATATTTAGATTCAATTTTTCTTTTTCTACAAATGATGATAGGGCGGATACATCCTTTGGTAAACACGAACCACCAAATCCCTTAAACTCTTTACTATAACCCAAATATTCATCTTCACCTACGTTTTCTAATAAAAATGCATTTAGTACTTGATTATAATCTACACCTAAATGGTTACTAAGTTCTCCATATGTAGTTGAAAAGATAGTTCTTAAAGCTTTATAAGAATTAGAATAATATTTAGCGAGTTCTGATTCTGATGGTTTTACTTGTGTAACTGTTTTAGGATAATGTCCATGAGAATTAACTACATCTAAATATGCTGATTTATGAGTAGTTCCTACGATAAGTACATTGTGGTTTTCTGTAAAATCCTCATACCCACATCGTTCTCTTAAAAATTCAGGTACATGGGCTAACTTTAAATCACTATACTCATCTTGTAGTTTTGCAGTAGTACCTGGTTGTGTTGTAGATTTAATGGCTACTGTTCCTTTATATTCATACTCTGATAATTTCCTTACTATTTGTTCTACTATTGAAACATCACACGAACCATCTTTATTTTGTTTTGTAGGAACACATATATAAATTATATCACTACTTAGAGTACCCTCTAATGAAGATTCAGTTATTTTAATATCATAAACATATACCGAATGATTTAGTTTCTTAAATGCTTTTGTAATTGCAGTACCAACCATTCCATAACCTATAACCCCTACATTCATATAACCTTTTTTAAGTAATCAGATATTTTTTCATACGCATTGAATTCGTATGTTTTTCTTTTATATAAATATATATCTACCAAATTTTGAATATTTTTTAATGAGAATTCATCACTAATATCATGTGAGATCCCAAGTCCCATTTTTTCTATTAACTTTGCAGTTTCTATTATCTCAGATGAATCTGATTTATCATAAACACAGATTGGAAATGTGCCATTTTCTATACAATGAGTTAACATTCCAATTCCAGGTCTGATTACAAATATTGAATCGTTATCACTATCACGTAAATCATTGGAAATCAGATAGTTATCTTTATATTTTTTAGAAATTTTATTAAAAAAGTTTGTATAGTTGTCCAAGTATGATAAACTTGGTTTTACAATTACAATTTTTTTAAAATTATTAGTTGGTTTTATTATCTTATATTCACACCCCCATCCAAATTGTATTTTATTTGAATGTTTTCGTAATGTACCAGTTTCTACATACTTGTTGGTAATTATTCTTGGTGTGTTTTCTTGAATTAAATTAGAATCAAACGTACTTAATTCATTTGTACCGAATTTATTGAAATACACATCATGCCATAAAAAAGAACCCATTAAAATTATATCTTTTCTATGAAGTAAAAGCCCTGCTACATTATCACTCACAACAACATCATAATCAAACAAATGAGTTTTGTTTTCATTTATCCAATCCATGTATTGTTTAAAATAAATTTTATTATTTTCAAGTACTTTATCCCATCTTATATTTTCAATATTATAAAATTTAAAACTTATAGGAAGTTCGGATATTTCTTTATTAAATTTATCGTATTGATATTTTTCACAGAATATAGTTACATGAAAGTCTTCTAATAAATTCTTAGAAACTTCTACAACTCTTTTTAAGTGACCGTATCCATTTGAACATGTAAAAAATGCTATTGTTTTCATTATAGTTTATCAATATTCCAAACCTTCATCATTTCACCAACAACTGGCTCATAATAATCAACATAGTTTTTAGAATGATATCTAGTCTTTACTATTGTTTTGATAAGTTTATCAATCAAATTAGAATCAGATGAGTCTTTAAAATATTTATCTTTAAACTGAATCATTTTTTCTTTAGATTCAAATTCTTCATAATAAACATGTGTTAGCTGATGTTCCTTTTGTATGGTGTGTATCATCTGTATTTCATATGTAAAGATACGTAATATGGTGTTCATCCATTCAATTGAAGGAGATACTTCTATAGGTAAATGTGTTCCTAAGTATATATGTTCTGCTTCTATCTTATTTAACATCTTATCGTGGAATATTTTCATATTTTCAGGCGTCTGTGATTCCACATCTACAAACAATCCCTCGTTTATTAAATGTTGCCACAATGGAAGTGATAATAAAACATTTTCTTTATTTTTACGTTCTAACATTATGATATTATATTCTTTTTTTAATTTTTCAAACCGATTGGTAGAGTATAAAAATGATATAACAACAGGATTGTTTAATAAAATAATATCGTAAATTCCATCCTCGTGTAATACTTGTGATTCAAATTGTTCTATTAAATTATTTTGTGTTTCATCAAAATTAATTTCTCCAATATAGTTATGTGGAAATTCCTCACCAATTGCACTTAATATAATACTTTTTAATTGTGTACCACCGGATCTATAATGTGATAGTATTATAGTTCCTTTTTTGCTTTTATCTATTATCATAATTTAAATTAATTTTGGTTGATACCATTCTCTAAAATATTTATCCATAGCTCTGTATCCCTTTGGCGTTAGTAAATCTAAATCAGTAGGACATCCATCTTTTATTAATGTTTCAAGATAATCAACTCCAACTTCAGTTGTTATTCCATAATCACGACAATACTCACCTATCAGAACACCTGGTCCCATGATATCATAATTTTTATAATTTGGTATTTTTTTATTTATTTTTTGTTGTCTATAAAAATACATGTTTATCATTAAATCCATGGTATATGAGTTTGATAAAAATACACAATCGTTTATATTAAACATATCAAATTCATGAGGCATATGACCACCATGTGTAGTGAATAGTTTATTATTAGAATATATTTCTTTAAAATATTGGTATGATGCAGAATTAGTTTTTTCTTGTTCTATCACAGGCCATGATGGTCCATTATGAGGATTAAAAATAACATCAGGTCTAGATTTGATAACTATATCATATTCAAAACCATTTTCTAGTTCATATTCACGTTTTAATAATATAGATTGTGAAAATCCATAAAACAAGGAGCTCCAATGGTCGTTTCCATTAAAAAAATGTTGTTTTTTAGAATCTAATATTGATTTTTTAGGTTTGTAAGTTTGAATAAATCTATCATATTCTTCTCTATTTATATCTCTATTTACATAATCAGCGCTGATATGTGTTCTATCACCACTATAATCCCATGTGTGTGTGAAGTAATCTATTTCATGTCCACCATACGACCAATGATTTATTTGATTGGAGTAGGCGAGTTCCCAGTTACGTAACTGGCCACTTAAACAAACTGCTATTCTCATTGTTAAAAGTTTTTAATTCAATTCTATGACTGATACAATCACCATAGATATTATTATTAGTTCTACTAGAATTTGCAGCTATTGCAAATACAAATGAATTACAATACATAATATCTTCATTAAGATAACATTCACTACTGTGGCCACTATGGTTTATTTCTTGAGTAAATAGTACATTGTAGGTTACATCGATATTATTAAAATATTTTGTGAATATCAACTCTTTTAAATTTTTAAACAATGATATATTGTTTAATATTAAGTGACCTGTGTAAAATTCATCATTATCTAATTCATGTTTTTTAATTTTAGTATAACATTCTTCAATTGTACCAACGTATAAATCAACATGAGGTGGAAACGAATAATTTAGTTCTTCTGAAATTATTAATGATATTTTTCCGTTGTAAAAATTAGTGTTCATTAAGTATTTTTTTAATTAAATTATCCTTTATATTATAATTATTAATTAAATCAGAATTATGTTGTAATACCTCTTTCATATCTACAATCATATTAAACACGTTTTCAATAGGCATTTTTGAAATCTTAGTTGATATATCCATTACCATTTTAAGTCTTTTATATCCATTTATTTCATTATCATATGATTCATCCCACCATTTTGAAAATGTTTTAAACCCATTTTTCTTCATTTGTTTTAAATGTTGATATGGTCCAAATTGAATTACAGGATGTCCACAAAACATTGGATTATATGTAGAACTATGTAAATGACATGCATTTTCTTGAAATGGAAATGCACACATTACCAAACTTATAAGAGAGTTCTTATAATGTATTGGGTCAAATGGTAAATCTGCATTAAACATACCTACTTCATGACCAGGATCACCAACATTTGTTTCATCTGTAACATCTATGTGAAATGGTGTCTTTGAACGTAGTGAGTTTATATTATCGGTTGTTGTTAAATTCTCAAAAATACTAGCGGCTACTGTGTGTTCACCCATATCTTGGAATTGTGGAAAACTTACTAAACTATTTTCTAATATATTGTTCTTATTCATGTGTAACATAAATAAATTACGTTCCCATCTATCGGTTCTGTTAACCTTTAAAAAATGTTTTATATTATGTAAGTTATCCTTTTTATATTTTAATTCATCTTCCATGATTATACTATCAGGTAAACATGGTATTTTTTTTAATCGTTGAATATCATGGACATTGTACATAAATGAAAATAGGTTTATATATTTTCTAATATTATTACTACTCTTCCATTTTTCATGAGTTGATTCTGCTAATAAATTGTTAGTTACAAAATATAATTTATCTGCTGGTAGATTTAACTCATCAATTGATTTATATATTATATTTAAAAACTGATTATATGGTGCACCTTCCATTGTATCATCAAACACTAATTTACCATATCCATTACGAACATTATCTAATATGATTTTTGGAATTTTATTTATATGCTTAGCCCATAAATTTGTATTATGATGAACACATACAAAATATATAAATGGTTCTTTAAAATCAAATTCTTTCACATGTACTGCATCTGTACCGAATGTATTAGGCAAACTTGAATGTGAAAACAATGGTCTATTTATCAAAATTCCCCTATTATCAAGTTCTTTAATTTCACTCACATCATCATATAACTTTAAAATAGATTCAGAGGCATCATGCATACTACATTGATTAAATGCATCAATTACGTGTTTCATAGTAGTTTATGTATTTTATTTGCAATTAATTTACATTGTTCTATGTTCGGATGACTTGTATAATCAATTTCATCCTCTGGAATAAAAATCTCTATAATATTAGAATAATCAATTTTATTTATTAATCCTTCTAAATCATTAAAATATGTTTTACTCTGTATTGTACCTTTCCAAACTATGAATTTATAATCAAATCCTTCAGTTTTTAGAAATGATTGTAAAGATATAATATTTACTAAATGATTAATCATTTGATCCTTTTCTAAGTTTTTATCTAATTTTATTAAAGATTCATAATATTTAGAATAATGATAAAGTGGTAGTTGGTATTCCTCTTTTTTATATAATTCATCTATTTGAATACGTGATAACTTATCTAGGTGGTTGTATGGTGATTTGGCTCTTCTCCATGAACCAATTTTAGAATTAAATTCACCCATTTTTCTACCGATATCAGCAGGTGTGATGTTAACTGTCATTCCATCAATTAGAAAACCATAACGTGGTGGCCATGTTAATCCAATAATTACCAAAGTAGATGATGCATCAAACTTAGATAAATGACTTATACTATTTAATTTTATATTATCTAATGATTGCCCGTTTGCTGCTAAACTATTCATAGGTACTCCAAGTAAATTCGATAACAATACTGGCCAAGTATTTTCATCTAATAGTTCATGCCCTGCCGTATAACTACATCCGTTTACATATATGTTTTTATATTCTTTCATATATGTAATTTTAAATAATTTGCCCACTTCTGATGTGATAGCTCAGTTGGGTGATGATTATCAAATAAATCAACTTGCTTATGTTCTTTTAGTGTTGTGAGTATAAATTCTTTAAATGTTATATCTAGAAAATTACTCTCACGTAACTTTATGTATTGTTTTTTTATTTGAAGATTTTCTGATGAAAATGGTATTCTTTTAATAGCTTTTATTAAATTAACACTATCCAATATACCATGTTTCGATGGGTCATTTGTTGCTTCAAATGTTTCATAGAATGCATCAAAAAATATATGTTTTATATTATGTGAATTTAAATAAGTATGTATATTGATATTTTGAATTAAGTATCTCATAATATACTCTTCTTGATTCCAAAAATAAGTAGTATATAATTTGGTAAATTCTTCAAATCCATTAGATGGTGTATGGATAGCAGGTGATGCTGGATATATAGTTTCCCACCTACCTGAATCAGATTCATTCATTATATCTTTATAATAGAAATCCTTTCTTTCAGGAGAAGTCCATCCTACTATTACAAAAATTTCATCTGCATTATATTTTTCTAATAAATTTCCAACTTGTGATATTACTCTTTTTTCTATACCATCATTAGATGAACCTGCATGTGAAGTATTACGTACCTCAATGTTAGTTAGTTTTGATAACTTATCTGGCCATACTTTTGGTAATCGGTATGCATCATTATCTCTGTGGTCAATATTTGTGATACCACGTGCTTCTAATTTAGGATCTATTATATCACCAGCTGTCCAACTATCTCCCTCGGTTAGTATTATCTTTATATTATTATTCATTATCAACCCATTCGTTTTTGAATAAAACAGGGTGGAATCCATTACCAGACATATCCATTAATTTATAATACGTTCGTTTTGAAAAATCAGTAGAAAATACATTTCTTAAACCACTAGTACCATACTCATATGCCTTTTTTAACCAAGAATTATAATCAGTAAAAAACTCAGTCCAACTCAACTCATCTGCCGTACTAAGTTGAATACTTATTTTTGAAATATCTCCACAGAATATTGATTGATGGGTTTCTGCTATTAATGTTGCACAACCTATCCATGTGTAAGAATCTGAATAATCAATTATATTATCATAGTTCATTTTTTCAGAAAGCTCAGATTTAGTTTCTATTAATGTAAATTCTTTCCTATTAAGGTTGTGATTTAAAACAATATCATAATATCTATCTTCTTCAATCTCCCCATTATTGAAATCCCAATTTAAATCGAACTCCATACGTTTTTCCACATCCGTTCCTGTTTCGATATCATGTGACCAAAAAACCCATCCTATTTTTTTATAAATCAAACCATTATCTCCTCTATATCCGTTATGAAATATTCCAGCATGTTTACCATTCTTTGCAATTACTGCTCCATTGTATACACCTGTTTCTTCTATAATTTTATTTATTTTTTTTGTATCTGGTTTAAATCTACAATATATAGAAAAATCTCCCTTAAGTAAATCTTGCATATTATAGTTAACTAAATTGTATTTATCTCCGTTTGCAAAGAAAAATATATTATTTTTATCTATTATCATAATTTTATAGTTTGTGTATGTTCGTAAAAATCTGCTAGTTCTGGATAAACTTCTTTAAAATTAGTTTCTCTACGTCTATCATGTTCTTTAAAGAACACCCCAAAATCACGTCTTTGTTTTAACAGCTCCTCTTCGTTTCTATCGGTAAGCATCCAATCATATGTTCTTTTTACTTTTTGTATCTCAACATCAGAATATCCCACATGTACATGTTCAAATTTTGGAATACCAAGGTAATCCATGTGTCTTGCAGCATCTTTTATTTTTATAGCCCATTCTTCTGGTAAAACTTTTACAGTTTGGTGTTTAGGATATCGTAAATAAGATGTATCTAAAAATACTGCAGAGTTCCAATATCTATCACTCGAAGTATATTTCATCTTTAAATCATAAATATAATCTATTAATTCTTTATAACTTGGTACTGATAGTGCATTAAAGGTTGACATTACCGTGATGCTAACTCGCTTACAACTTGCAAGAATTTTATTTACATTTTTATCAAATTGTTCCCAATTCAATCCGTTTCTAATGTACTCTGCTTGTGCACCAAATCCATCAACAGATGTAAATATAATAAATTCTTCTACAAGTTCCCTATCTTCAATTGCTTGAATTTTTTCTATTAATCTATCAACCAATTTATCAGGAATTCCTAAATTAGAATTTATTGCTAATCTTAATTTTTTGTTTGGATTGGGTTCGTTTATAATATAATCCAATACTCCCCACGTATCCTTACTCATAAGTGGTTCTCCACCTGTAATTCTGAATGTATGTAAATCTCTATATAAATCTGGCCACCATTTCCAAAATGCTTCTACATATGGATTGTGTTCTGTATGTAATATAGGAACTTTTCCTTCTCCAATCAATCCATCCAAATCATTAAATTTATCAAGTGTTGGATATGCTCCTTCTGCTTTTACTTCTTGCATCCATGCTGATGAAAAAGAAGGTCCACAATATGAACATTTAAAGTTACAAGCGTTTGAGAATGCAACTTCTACGTATTTAGGATTGTAATCTCCCCTCCAACCCAAATCTTTAATTTCTTGCATGTGTGGAAGTGACCAAGATTCTGCTGATTTAAATACCCTATCTGAAAACTGAGGTGATGCATCTTCAACATCCCAACAATAATGACATTCTTCAGGCCTTCCACCTTCTAACATTTCTTTACGAATACGTTTTTTATAACGTGTATTATGTAATGCAGAAGGGTTTCGTTTTATCTCACTTTCATTTATCTTATGTGTTGTTGGGTGATGACAAGAATGAGTATGTCCCATTTGTAAGTGAATTGTAACTTGTGTCCACTTAGCTAAACAGAATCCACATCCTTGTGCATCAAGTTCTTTCTTAGTATTAAGATAGATTGGATTGTTAGCAAAAG
>Ga0233426_10000982_pt1 | contig 27674 bp, 16 predicted proteins | sample SI_118_April2016_6_FD_179875 | JGI IMG/M metagenome (GOLD analysis project Ga0233426, IMG submission 179875) | Seawater microbial communities from Saanich Inlet, British Columbia, Canada - SI_118_April2016_10_MG | ecosystem: Environmental > Aquatic > Marine > Inlet | place: Canada: British... | reverse complement strand
AATTACGGGAGATGTGCGTAATCCGTGGAATCCGGAATACATTCCGGGAGGTTCTTCAAGTGGTCCGGCAGCAGCGGTAGCAAGCTTTTTGAGTTACGGTTCACTTGGTTCCGATACCGGAGGTTCAATCCGCTTTCCGGCGTCATGCTGCGGACTTGTAGGAATGAAACCGACATACGGCCGTGTCAGCCGTTTTGGTGCAATGCCGCTTTCCTTTTCCCTGGATCACATTGGACCACTCACAAGAAGCGTGGAAGATTGCGCATTGCTCACAGAAATAATTTCTGGTTCAGATCCAAACGACAGTACTTCGTCTTCACGTCCAAAAGGAGATTACCTGACAGAATTGGAAACCGGAATAAGAGGCTTAAAGATTGGTGTACCGACCACTTATGCTTCCGGAGCTCCCCCTTTTTTGGCACCTGTACATGCAGAAGTAATGCGTGAAATGGAAAAAAGCCTGGCTGTTTTTAAAGCAGCCGGTGCTGAAATTGTGCCGCTTGAGCTTCCGGATAGTTTTAAAATCTGCAACGATCTGGCAAATATAATAGCCGGAGCAGAAAGCAGTTCCGCACATGCAAACTGGTTGAAGCAGCGAGCAGAAGATTACGGTTCACAAACACGCGAGCGACTGCTCACCGGATTTCTCGTGTCTGCAGTTGATTATCTCGACGCGCTGAGATTACGCAAAGAAATATTGGCTGAATTTATACGTGATGTTTTTTCTAAAGTGGATGTACTGCACGTACCGGTTGTTCCAATTCCGGTGCCGACTTTAGCCGAATCAAACATTCAAAACAATCCTGGATTCATCGAATATCTTTCTTTATTAGGACACTGCACGCGTCCCTTTGATTACCTCGGCCTGCCTGCTTTCGCTCTACCTGCTGGGCTAACTGATAATGGAATGCCTACCGGTTTCCAGTTAACCGCTCCGCCATTTGAAGAATCTGTCTTATTTCGTGCAGGACGTGCTTATGAAAGAGAAACTAAATGGTCTTTCTCTGAATTAATTTTTCAATGAGTTTTAAAATCATTCTATAAGGGTTCAATATATTTTCATTTTGAACCTTTAATTGAATAAAAAAACCATGTAACAATATATTTATTCATGATTTATAATAATGAGATATTTTTTTTTGCTAGAAAGATATTTCTATTCAATTCTATACTGTAACTGATTTTATATTTAACTTTAGGCTTGTACTTACAGTTGATCTGCGAGAGTCTATCCTCAAAAGAATCATTAAAATATTCACAAAGTTCTTGAGTTAATTTGAACTTAAAGCATTAAAAACTTAAATCAAGGAGTAAATCTCATGCAACTTAATGTACGTTATGGGGCGTTTACACTCATTTTGTTATTGTTTGGATCTCAGGCATTTGCCGGCGGCGGCGGCGGCAACAGCTTAATTGAACCTTTAGGTGTGATGCTGTTGGCAGCGGCTGTAGTGGCTATAATTTTAAGCTATGCCAAACAGGCAAGTTTGTTTGCATTCATCATTGTCGGAGTTTTGGGCGGTATTTTTGGTGTAAGAGAGGTGATCAACAAAGATGTGATGACCGCTTTTGTAGACATCGGCATCACGCTTTTACTCTTCATGGCCGGAATGGAAGTCGATATTCCCGGATTGATCAAACGATGGAAACTACTACTGATTAACGGTTTTGGCCAGATCATCGGTCTTTTCGGAATCGCTGCAGCTCTGGGATTGCTGTATGTCGGCATTGACGCGGATTATATGGTTGCTGCAGGTTTGCCAGCAGAAAACGCCGCACCTGCTTTAATTTATTTTGCACTCTGTCTCACCTTGTCTTCCACGATCCTCGTAATCGGCACGCTCAAAAGCACCGGACAAATTGGCCAGGAACACGGTCAAGTCGCGCTCGGGCTAATGGTGCTGCAGGATATTGTAGCAGTGGTTGCACTCGCCATTCTCGGCAGTTTGAATCCTGACAAAGTCGGTGGTGCATCTTTGGGTGTGGAAGTTGCGATGATTTTCGGAAAAATGATCGGTTTGGCAATTGTGCTTTATTTTGTCACCAAGTACCTGCTCAATCCTCTCTTTAAATTCTTCGCTCATTCAGGCGAGTTACTTTTCATTGGAACTTTAGGTTATGGAATGGGAGTGGCAGCACTTTGTGAAGTGATACATTTTTCTTCCGGAATCGGTGCCTTTTTTGCGGGCGCTACTCTTGCGGCACTACCATACCGACACGAAATTGAAGACAAAGTAGAACCACTGAAAGCCTTCGGTATTATCCTCTTTTTCATGGGACTTGGTTTCGATATTTCTGAATTAAAACCTGAACAAATGCTGGGCGGTTTAACAGAAGGTTTTATACTTGCGGTTTTAGTTGTAATCCTGACAATTCCGTTAATGCTTTTTTTAGGATACATGAGTCGTTTGAGTGGAAAACCGTCTTTTCTGATGGGATCAATCATTAACCAAAGTTCGGAGTTTTCACTGATGCTGGCAGTACTTTGCTGGCAGTACAAACTCTTTGATCCACATCTGTTTATTGTGATTACATTGGTGGTACTGATTTCATTTTTCTTTTCTTCACTTGGTCACCAGTTTCTTGATCCTCTTTATGGAGTATTTTCCAAAACGCTGAGCTTCATGGACGGACGATCCACTGCCGCAGCAGAATCTGGGGATGAAGAGTTTGTGATGGACGGTCATGTAGTCATCATGGAATATAACGAATTGGCGATTGAAATTGCCGACTTCTATGCCCAACGTGGACAGCAGGTTTTGTTGTTGGATCTTGATCCGGACATTACAGATTATTTCAAGAATCAGCATGGTCACAGTAACATCCATGCACATTACTCTAATATGGCTGATCCTGATGTGTGGGAAGATTTAGCATTTAACAAAGCTAAAATTGTGATTTCCTGTATGGATGGTGGTCAGGAAGCAGAAATGGCTATTTCACGCTGGCTAAAAAAAGAATCACCGGATGTCCCTTTTATCGCTGCTACCTCTTCTCATGAAGAAACTTTGGAGTTGTACGAAGCAGGTGCGCGTTATGTGATACAGACAGAATATCTGGCGGCAAAGTCTTTCCGTGAAATTTTTGAAACAGAAATCACAAAACCACTCAAAGATGCATTCCGTGAAACTGGTGAGAATCATTTTTCAGAAACTAAAAAAATACAAGAGGGTCTAGGCGACGCTTTTGCTAAAGCCTAATTTTATGCTCAACAACATACGAAGAGGTCTCATGTCTAAATCAATTTACTTCAAATTCTCGGCAATATTAGCCGTTGTACTTATAGTTGCGCTGCCTGCATATGCAGGAGGTGGAGGCTGGTTCATTAAACCTTTGGGATTAATGCTAGGTGGTGCAATGCTACTCACGATATTACTGACGAAACTCAAGCAGACAAATATTCTGTCTTTTGTAATCATGGGTTACATCATGGCCAGTGTTGCAGGACTTCCGGAAACAACTTTGGATGAATTAAATGAACACTACAGTGGTATTCGCTCCATTTTAGGGGGATTCCAGCAAATCGGTATTGTGCTGATTCTCTTCATGGCGGGATTGCAGTTCAACCTGAAGGACATTACCAAACGGCTCAATCTGATTCTTGTTAATGGAGTTGGTTACATGGGTCTTGGTTTTCTGCTATTTTTTTGGGCAGCAGCTCGATTTGCGGGAACAGAAGGTTTCAGCGAAAGTATCTATTTCGCACTTTGTCTTGCCGTTCCTTCAAGCATCCTTGTTGCGGCCGCTCTTGAAAACAGCGGTGCCGAAGAAACTCTACAAGGTCAAATATCAACCGGAATAACTGTCCTGAGTTCTCTAGCGGCAATGATACTCATTGCAAAGTTAAGTGCCACCGGGATAGTCAGTCAATATGCCGAAGGCTCAGCTCTCTTTTCCTCGTTTGATATTCACAAAGAAACCATGGTTTTCAACCTCTGGTTAACCGAAGAACTGGTTCTTTTGGTAGTTATACTAATGATCCTCTCTAAGGTTGTTCTGGATCCAGTTGTGCGTTATTTACTGCGTTCATCAGAACTCCTCTTTGTCAGCGCGCTCGGGTACTGCATGGGTATTGCGGCAATTTGTGGATACATTGGGATATCTCCGGAAGCAGGAGCTTTCTTTGCCGGAATTTCTGTAGGAACCCTGCCTTATAGACTTGATATTGAGGACAAAGTAGGTCCCCTGAAATCATTTGGAGGAGCCTTGTTTTTCCTGACGCTTGGTGTAGAAATGGCAACAGTGCAATCATCTAACTTCAGCAATAACCTAGGAGCAATTATTCCATTGCTGCTTTTGGTAGTTTTGATCAAACCGGTTTTTTTAATCCTCACCGGATATGCGGCAAAGCTCAAAGGGCGTACCGCTTTTCTAATCGGCACAACCTTAAATCAGTCTTCAGAAATTTCGATCATAGTTGCCTTATTGGCGTGGAAAGCAAATGTATTCAATGATCGTCTTTTTGCGATTGTTATTGCGGTTATTCTTCTTTCACTCTTTTTCTCCGCAATTGGGCATGCAATTCAGCCAGGACTCTATAATACTTTCAAAGGCCTTGTCGGCTTCCTGAACCGTGATACTTCAGCTGCTGAATTAGAGAATCAGGACCAGGTAGTCTTCAAAAATCATGTGGTTCTACTTGGATTTAACGAAGTTGCCCAGGCAATTGGTGAGCTTTATGAACCTAAAGGTGAACGTGTTTTATTGATCGACATAGATCCGGAAATAATCAAGTATTTTGAGGCACGTAAGGATTCCAATATTGATCCGGTTTATGCCGATCCTTCAGATCCTAATGTGTGGAAAGAATACAAACTGAGTGAGGCAAAAGTTATAATTTCCTGTACCGGCAGTGACGTTGACGCGGATGTAGAACTTGCGAGCTTCATCAAGCAGACTGCTCCTAATCTGCCTGTTTTAGCGGTTACTGCATCTCATGAGGATTCTTTAAAACTCTACGAGAGTGGTGTACGCTACGTTATTCAGACTGATCACCTTGCCTCAAAAACCTTCAGAGATGTCTTTACGGCAGAAATAGACAAGCCGACTACTGAATCATTTGTGGAAGAAGGCAGCAGTCACTGGAAGGATACCCGTTCTATTAAGGATGGTTTGGGAGAGATATTCAAACTTGTCTAAGCTTAGTTCGGTTTAGTATTTTTGTGTTATAAGTATTAGACAAGCTCAGAATCTAGCTCTTACATTAGGCGCGCGCAGTTGATTTGCTCGAAACTGTTCAATACGCTTGTGCCCGAGCTTGATAAGATTTTCAATTACTTCTTTGGAAACATCTATAGCAGTAGCAATTTCAAAGAGAAATTGTTCTTCTCTCTCATCAAAACTTCTGTCAACAGTAGCAATATTGAGCAAGCTTTCAAGTATATGCTCTTTATCTTTTTTGCTGAATTTAATTTCCGCAAGTGGTGGAGCCTGCCAGCGTAGAATATATTCCTCCAGTTCCTGAATCTTCTTATTATCCTTAACCAGACGAATAGCGGAGTGCAGGAATGAACGTTCATGCAGATCTATATGTTCATCCACCATAACCATCCCTACCACTGCACTCGCGAACCAAAACAATTGCTCAGCTGTCATTCGACCCACCAGTTCCATGTCAAACTCCGGTGTTTCATGCTCAGCGGTGTTCATCCGGATTTTCCGCAAAACTCTAGTGCTTTTAAGTGCTTTACGGGCATTCTCACTTCCGTATTTTGCTGCTTCCTGGAACCAATGATATGATTCATCTAAATTCCGCTCTACACCTTTTCCATTGAAATTCATCAGACCAAGATTATATTTTGCTCTGGTATGATGTAGGATTGCTGCTTGATGGAAGCAATGATATGCTTCTTCATGATCATCTTCATGTTCGATCAACTTCAGCCCCTTCCGGAACAGTTTCTCTGCCTCTGCGGATGGTTTAACATCCACTTGTGGATGGTCCGTCTCATCGATATAATCCTCTTCAAAACCGTTTTGCAGCGCAGCTGATTTTACAGGAGCAATAAAAACCAGGCGATCACCCGGATTTACCAGAAGTTCAGGATGTGGATTAACCAACAGTTTATTTGTCTGACTACGGATCAATCCAACTAAAAGTTCATTTTCATTTTCCTTCAATTCAATAATTGTAGAAAGCCAACTTTTACTTTCCGATTCCTGATTTAACTTACGTACATGGAGACTCTGGGTAGTAGATTCCTCTAAAATAATTTCTTCAATCAAAGTACCTAGTCCTGGATTTAAAGCAGACTGGGAAAGTATTGGAGAAATCAACTCTTCCGGATCAAGACAGTAATCACAACCAACTTTAAAGAGTTGTTGATCAAAGTCTTCCTTGTGATAGGTTGCTACTGTAAAAACCTCTCCATCAGTTGCCTCTTCCAATCTCAGTACAGACATGAGGTTCTGTCCATCATCGGCATGATCAATAAATGCAACTTTAGCCTCAGTTGCACGAGCCTGTTTAAATAATTTTTCTGAGTTTGAGTTTCCTTCTATCCACTCAACATCCAGATTATCGGGCAGTTCATCTATAACAGAGATTTCGGATAGCACGACAATTTTCTCCGGCTGATTTCTTTGACTCATTTCCAGCAAACAGCGATTAATGAACACAAGATTGTCAGAACTTATCAAAATGTGACCGTCAAGTCCAATTTCATCCATGCCTATCACTTCGATCGCGTGCTCTTCCAGATCACCTTTTGGCCTGTCTGGAGGAGTTTCAATCTGCATTATTAAACAGCTTTTCGGTATTTCGAATGACGCATCCGGGTTAATCATTACCACTTCATTGATCAATACAGCAAGAGGCATTATACCCTGCTTCTGTTTTTTCTTTTTGATTAGTTCCAGCCAGGTACCGCCTATGTTTGCAGGATCCGGTTTTCTCGCAGCAATGAGGTGTCCATGTGAGCCGTTGATCAATTCTTTGATCCATTCAGGTGCTCCCTGAGAATGAAAGGCTAACAGCATCAATGGAACATAAAGATCATATGGATCCAGTGCATGGTCACAGCCTACATCTTCAAAATATTTCCTGAACTCACGGCCAACGTACTGTGCTTGGGTAACTATCCTGCCATCACTTAACGTCTCCAACTGCAGGACTGTCATCAGGGCGTAACTGTTATCCTTAAAATTAACATAAGCAACTTTCGCTTTTGCGGTCGCTGCTTTCCGTAAAACATTCAGATCAAAAGAATCTCCGGTAACCCATTTAATTTTGTTATAAGAAGTTGCAATAAGTGGATGTTCAACTGTCGGAGATATCAGCGCAATCTTATCTTCCTTTACATATTGTTGATTTTGAGAAATTATTTCGAGCATCCAGGTAGGATCATCAGAACATATAAGTATATGCCCTTTCATTTTCAATGAATCAAGACCGCGGTCACGTCCAGATCGAAACTGCTGGAATTTGTCTGTCACCATAGACACAACAATTGAAAAATTAATTAAACCTGCCGCCATTACCAGGAAAGTAAATACCCGACCCGAAATAGTAACAGGTGCCATGTCTCCATATCCGACTGTGGTAAAAGTTACTACTGTCCACCAGAGGGAGTTGAATAATGAGCTGAACTTGCTCTCAGCACTACCGGTTAAGATGTACTCAAAAAAATAAATTCCGAAAGTTGAGCTCAACAAAAAAGTTGGAATCAACACAATTAAAAATATACGGATTTTCATAATTGTTATCTAAATAATTGTATTTTCATGATTTTATAAATAACTATCTGTCAATAAGCTGAATAATGTCAGCCAATTCTAATACTGCCTGAATATTTTTCCTGTTCTAAAGAATTCAACTTTATTAAATTTTCAAGGTTTTTTGCAAATAAATGCTCTATTTACATGCAAATATTGGGACACAATTAATCTTTGGCTTTAAAGAGAATGACTGCCGACTCAATTCAAGAAAGAAGACATAAAATTATTACTGAATAAAACAAGGACGGAAGAGCATGAAAATTTATTGATCTGGGCAGCAGAAGTTAGCTAAATAGCGTGAAACAGTAATGAAACCTTCATACATCCACATTTCAATCTATCTTCTTTCGAATCCTCTGATTGGTTAGGAGATGAAAGATTGTTCTCTACGTGTATCAGATGATATTGGAGAAGATAAGTCGGACATTTATCAGATTGTTAGGCCTCTTGCTTCTTATTACATTTCTCCACTAAAAGAAAAATAGACAGATTGCTTATCAAAATCAGAATCATGATTCGAATCATCATGTGTTTACAAATTAATTATAACATCTTATTATAATAGTGTAAGATTATGAGTTAATGGGAAAATGACACTAATTCAATCTAATAGATAATCACGAAATCCTTTAAAATTTCGGAATACACAGATTTTAATTTAATAAAGCATAAAGAGTAAAAAATAAATGATTTTTATCCGTAATTTCATAACCTTGTTGAGTGTTTTGCTGGTTGTTCTGCTATTTTCCTCTTGCAGAAAATTAGATAAAGAAGGGCCTGCCACTGCAACTGTCAGTATTAAGGTAAACCATAGTCGGTCATCTTCGAGAATGGCTGGAACCATCACAAGTTTTACAGCAGCTGTGGATACTGAATTAATAGCACTTGTTCCTGACAACACCACCTTTAACCAACAATATTTGTCACTGGAAAATCGATATCAATTTGCTTTGACTGATCTGAGTAATGACACAGTTACCCTGACTGTACCTCTTGATACTGGAATTAAAATTTATTCCTATGCTTATATAGGTGATAGTTATACTTTAAGTGAACTTAAAAACACAGCCATTCGGGCAGAACAGTTTGGAGAAACCAATTCATTTACCATCAGCAGTGGTGATACATCAAAAGAAGTCAGTCTTAAATATTTTTTTCCTGCACAAATGGGTGGATCAATACAAGGAATTGAACTTAGTCTTTCTACTGCAGTAACAACACTTGCAGGAACTGGATCTTCAGGATCTGCTGACGGTACTGGGACTGCTGCTAGCTTTGGTGCTACATATGGTGGAATAACATCAGATGGAACGAACCTCTATACCGCAGATTATAATAGTAGTAAAATTCGAAAGATAGTTATTGACAATGGAACAGTTACTACCCTTGCTGGATCGACTAGTTTTAGTCGGCCTATAGGGATTACGACTGATGGAACTAATCTTTATGTTGTAGAATATACTGGTCAGCGTATTCGTCAGATAATTATTGACAATGGAACAGTAACAACCCTTGCAGGTTCTGGTACTGCAACAGTAACCGGCCAATCACCTGATGGTACAGGGACAGCGGCTAGTTTCAATAACGCTCTTGACATCACAACAGATGGAACAAATCTCTATGTTGCTGATGGTTCTAACAATCTTATCCGTCAGATAGTTATCTCTACGGGAGTAGTAACGACTCTAGCAGGTTCAGGATCAGGAAGTTCATCAAATGGTACAGGTACTGCCGCTAGTTTTAATAGACCTTGGGGAATAACAACAGATGGAACTAACCTATATGTTTCTGAATATAATGGTCATAATATCCGTCAGATAGTTATTGACAATGGAACAGTGACAACTCTTGCAGGCTCAGGATCTTCTGGATCTGTGAACGGCACAGGTACAGCGGCTAGTTTTAACGCACCAATGGGAATAACAACTGATGGAACTAACCTATATGTTGCCGAATATACTGGTCATAATATCCGTCAGATAGTTATTGACAATGGAACAGTGACAACTCTTGCAGGCTCAGGATCTTCTGGATCAGCAGACTTAACAGGGACTGAAGCTAGTTTTAACAGGCCCTCTGGAGTTACTACTGATGGTAATGACTTATATGTTATAGATAATTCTAATTACCTAATTAGAAAGATTGAGTAGTAATGAATTGTGACTGAGAGAATTAAAAGAGGTTTCACCTAACTGCTCCAGTATGCTCCACTTCCAAAAACAACATGGAGCAGCTAAATTGGCCAAGACTGTGATTGCTGGAAAACTGCAGAGTGAAATTAGTTTTTATAATCAGACTTGGATAACCCAAATCGTATGATATTAACTGAAACTGGAGAAACTGAAGCAGACCATGGATAATATATGGAATTTATGGGAAGTGAAGTTCAAGATGGTTGGTTAGCTCAAACAATTTCTTCATTAGCAGAAGAACCAAAATTCTCGTGGTCAGAAATTCATGGTAGCTGGCAATAATAAAGTATCTTTAATAAATAGATATGTAAGGGAATTCTTTAAGTCCCACTGTTGCATTCTCCAGGGGGTGCAACTATGAATCTACATACATTTGCTCCCCACTAATTCTTCACAGTCAGATACCCTCAATAATATCCACATTCTTGTAATACAAACAGATTGATGCAACAAATTGGCTTAACTTAAGCCAATTGTGTTAACCTGATGAGAGAAAAATTAATATTTTATATACCTTTTCTTGACCATCTTATACCATTCTGGTATTACCATATTTAATTGAAAATAAATTGTAAGGGACAAGAATGGATATTCGTATAGAAGATGACATACCAGAGCCAGCAAGAAACGTTCTAGGCGAGCCAATGGATCTGTGCTGTGAAAAACCATTGACAGGTTTTTACAGGAACGGAAGATGTGATACAGGACCGGATGATCATGGTGTTCATACAGTATGTATTCGTGCATCATCTGAGTTTCTAGAATATTCAAGTTCAGTTGGTAATGATCTGAGTACACCTATGACTGAATTTGGATTCCCTGGTCTACAGGAAGGTGACCGCTGGTGCTTATGCCTAGCACGTTGGAAGCAAGCATACGATGTTGGAAAAGCACCTCATATATATTTAGCTTCAACACATGAAGCATCTCTAGATTTGGTTCCATTGGAAATTCTTCTTGGATTTGCTGTAGATGTTAACTAACAAATACTAATAAAATTTACATGTCATCGAAAGAAATTGATCGTAAAATAGCTGTTATCTTCGCTACTGATGTTGTTGGCTACAGCAAGCTCATGGAAAATGACGAAGATCAGACCATTAAAACAATAAGAGCCTGTAAAGAAATCCTTGAAACACTTTTTAAAGAGCATGGTGGCAGAACCTTCAATACGGCAGGTGATTCAATCTTAGCTGAATTTTCCAGTGCTGTTTCAGCTGTCGTCTGTGCCTCAGAGTTCCAGAATCTTATTAAAGAGCGTAACGATGCGAATGACTTTAAGATGAACTTCCGTATTGGTATCAATATGGGAGATGTTGTTAAAGAAGGGCAGGATCTCTATGGTGATGGTGTCAATGTTGCTGCAAGACTGGAGGCCTTAGCTCAACCCAATGGCATAACCTTATCCAAATCTGTTCATGACATGGTTAATAAGAAGACACAGTTCTTATTTAATGATTTGGGGGAACAGAAGGTAAAAGACAATCAGTTCCATGCATTTGATGTTGTATTAGATCCTTCACACAAGAGAACCATTAAACCCCAATCATCCTCACGAATGCCAGTCTACGCTGGTGTTGTGGCTGTTCTGTTAATAGGTTTAGGTAGTATATTTTACTTTAATATATTGTTCCAAAAAAACGAAATAAAAAACGAAATTCATCTTGACTCTGAAAAATTATCTCTACTTATCGTTCCTTTTGTAAATCAATCAGGGAACAATAATAATCAATATATATCCGATGGAATTAGTAGCCATATAGCTACCACTTTGTCCAAAATAGATAAACTTTTTGTTCTTGATAAAAGCTCAGCAGAATTTTTACAAACAAAAAATATTACCGATACTCAACTAAAAGAAAAATATGGTATTCAATTTATGTTGGAGGGGACTATCCAGGTCGTAGAGACAAAAACTAGAATTAATGTTCTGTTAAGAGATTTAAGGAAGAATGAAGTCATTTGGTCTGAAATCTTTGATTACAGAGATCAAGATGTTTTTGAAGTTCAAGATAGCTTAAGTAATTCTATTTTAGAAAACATAATCCCTGGGGTTCTATCCTTGACTGTAGGCGATACACACTCAAAAAGAAAATTTTTGCCTGAGGTGCATATAAACAGGCTTAAAGGAAGGGTGGCATTTGATAGTTTTACGGTAGAGGGTTATTATGAGTATGAAAAATTACTAAATTTAAACAGAGATCTTGAACCAAACAATCTTTATCTGGATATGGATGAAGCTTGGTTTTATATGCTTGGAATATGGCTAGGTCTTTCAGAAAATATAGAAAAAGATGCAAATGAAGCCCATCGGCTGACCTTAAATGTTGTTAAAAAAGATCCTGAATATGCTTATGCTGCTAATCTCGCAGCTATGCTTGAAAGTCAGTATCTTGGTGATCTTGATGCTGCTTGTGGACGATTGGAGAAACTAGAACAGATATCGACTGATGCTTCTAATATTGAAATGACCGCTAGTAGAGCTAGAAATTGTGGAAAATATGAAAAATCGCTCAAGCTTTATGCAAAAGCACTCAAAATGGCGCCACATATTGGTCTTTCGATGAACAAGGCTTATGCTGTAACGTTCCTAATGAATGCTTTTGAAGAAAATAAAACTGATTTTTCAGATGCCAAGGCTTTCATAAAATCTCAAATCAATGAAAATTATTCTGAGGAGAGTCTCAACGAAATGTGGCTAATGATGTTAGCTTATTTGGCAGCCAAGGAAGGTGAGCAGAACTTAGCTCTCGAATACTTCAGTCAACAAGCCCAAATGGGAATTCTAATTACTAAAGAAAGCATCAAAAATTCTAATTTTGTGGGTAAAGAGAATGATGCATTTTTTCAGGATTATGTTGAAACTTTAATGTTACTTGGAATGCCAGAAAAATAAATTTGAATATGAAATTTCACGAAATGATAGTACCAATTTTAAAGCCCCTTGGTTCCTTGGATTAAAAAATAAGAATTTATTTTTATGCCATTAAACAAACTCGAAGAGTTAAAATATTTAACAATTAGGAGTCTCCTTTGGCTATAAGAACCTATAAAGAGCTGCCCGTCTTAATCATCAGCCGAATGATGAAATAGTAGCTATACTCAATAAGAAATTATTGTAAAAAGGTTGAGAATTGTATAGCATTCAGTTCCTAAAACCAACCCCATCATCCCCTGTGAGTAACCCCCACTAATTCTTCTCAGTCAGACACCCAAAAATATAATACCACATTCTCGTAAATGAAACATTTGATTACATATATATCCAATCATAATTAAGAATCCTGCCCCAAAAGTACTACCTATTCAAATCCCACAAATATAGGATATTTTAAACATTTATAGCATTAATGTTGGTAAATTTTGCATTTATGCTATATTGTATACTCAAGCATAAACAAACTCATCTCATTATTATGTTCAAAATAGAGTGGATTCCAAAAGCATTCCGGCAGTTGATAAAGATTAAATTGTTAGGTGACCGCCGAAAGATTGAGGAGAAAGTCGGTTTGCTGGAATCCTGGCCGGAGTGTCCAGAACTGGACATCAAGAAGCTGGTGCAACAATCCGGATACCGTTTACGTTGTGGAGATTGGAGAATTTTGTTTAATGTGGATAACGGGATTCAAATTATTGAAATTCAAGCTGTAAAGAGGCGAAATGAGCGTACTTACTGAAACTCAAATTATTGAACACCAAGGCGTACCAATGTTTGCGGTCGTTCCTTATCAAGAGTATCTACAACTGACCGGAAAACATAATATCCCTCACGAAATAGTTAGTCGTGTAGTACAGGAAGGAATCTCTCTGATCAAGGCCTGGCGTGAGCATTTGGGATTTACCCAAACTCAAGTTGCTGACAAAATGGGAATCAAACAAGCAACCGTAGCTAGAATGGAAAAGGCAGGTTCTAAACCACACCAGGCAAGCTTGGAATCTTTGGCAGAGGCAATGAATCTGCATGTTGAACAACTCAAAACAGAGTAATGTAATCTTTGATGCTATACTAAAACTCTGAAATTTATTTTTTAATTTGCAGTAACAATAAATTTGTTTATGGTAAGACTGCCCTCTCCCAAAACAACCTCTGCACCCAATTCCAGGTTAAGAATATATTCTTCACCACTAACCCAACCAAGTCTTTTCCATTCATCAAACACAACCTTCATATCTACTGAACCGCTAAGATAATCTGCATCAAAAACTACCGCGGTATAGTCCCAACCGCTGTGGTTGGCATTTCTCCAAACCGCGTGAGCTGGTGTCAACGCTAGATTTGCTGAGTTTCCGTTTCCTCCAGAGGGGCTTGGTTCACTACCTTCGTGCAACCAGATCATCACCTCATCTGTGATAGCAGATTGTCCTCCTTCGGGAGAGTTCGCCAACCACGTCTCCAAAGCAATGTTAAAGCCGGTAGATGAATAACTTCTCTCCAAATCAAATTCTACCTTGAATTCATTCAGATCATTAATTTTGATTGGAAATGGTGAATTATTTGTACCGTTTGTGTCCCACGGTTTCCTGCCAACATAGATTTCCTGATATGAACGAACTCCTCCTCTGTACAAGGGCCAATTCCATTCAATCACAGTCCCTGCAGGGTATTCATCCGTTATGGTTATACATGCTGTGTAATCTATCCCATTCTGGTAAGTATCCTTTCCCCAGACATTGTTAGAGAAACGGTAACCATTTGCATCTTTGGTGGCCCAGTCATCACAATATTTTCCTGCAATTGAAGTTTCTCCGGTTGTCACATTGCAGGAACTGGCAAGGAAGACTATCAGAGAAAGCAGAATCCAGATTATTTTATGCAGTTTCATGTACGGTTTTTTTCAACTGTTAAGCTAATTTAAGCTTGAGCTAATCCATGAACTGTCTTAAAAACACAGCACTTTATCATGCTACATTTTGGCAAAATCAGCACAAATGAAAGGAGTTAAAAATTGGAAAACAAAAAAGGAATCTGGAATTGCTGACTTCAAAGTGGATACGAATGAACAAGAAATCACCAATTTTCTCATGGCATGAATTATTGGTGGGCCAGGCTGGACTTGAACCAGCGACCGGACGATTATGAGTCGTCAGCTCTAACCAACTGAGCTACTGGCCCGAACCAATCCTTATATTTTAGCTGTCATGCGGGAGTTAAAACAAGACTTTTCGGAAACAAATTACAGATGAATATTCTGAATCTCAGTATATTCACTTATTAATTTGGTAAAAGGGAGAAGCGCATCATAGGAGGGTGCCTCGCAAAAAACTGTTCCGAAGTTTTAGCCATTCTCAGCAAGAAAGATTCTTCCCACGGACGTCCCATTAACTGCATCCCCACCGGCAGTCCCTTTGCGTCATAACCGACAGGAAATGAAATCGCGGGAAAACCACCTATATTTGCTTCCGGAGCATAACGCATCAATTCCGTTAATGTACTCAGATCTGATTCACCGTTTTTCAGCGCGTCCGGCAGAATAGGAGGGGCTGTACAGGCTGTTGTGGGAGTGACTATCGCGTCAACCTGCTGATAAATTTTAGTTAAATTTCTAATCAGTTCTGCTCGTATCCGCTGAGCTTTTACATAATCTCTGCCTGTAAACTCTTTGGAGAGAGTGAGATTAAGCAATGCATCCAAACCAAAAGGTTGGCGGAACGTTTTAAAATGAGGCTGCAGTGAAGTCAGCATTTCTGTTACAATCGTAACAATTTGTGCTATATGTACTTCATTCAATTGTGGAATTTCAATTTCCTCTATGCTTGCTCCTTGTGATTTAAAGGCCTCCAGCATTCGTTCACAGTTTTGCACAATATCCGCAGATGCATGTTTAAACCATGGTGAAAATACACCCAGTTTAACTCCTGCTAAATTTGTGTTATTAAAATCCTGCAAATCAACAGGTGGTTGATTTTGTGTACGCAGTTGTCTTGGATCAGCTCCGGCAAGAAAGGAATAGGCCAGGGCGGCATCATCAGCAGTAGCAGTGATTGGACCAACTGTCGAGACACTCCAGGAAAGTGGAGCAGCGCCGGCAGAGCTAATCCGGCCCCAGGTTGTTTTAAGACCGACAACACCACATAAACTGGCTGGAATCCTGATTGAACCACCACCGTCAAGTCCGAGCGCAATCGGTGACAAACCTGCTGCTACGGCGGCTGCGGAACCACTTGATGAACCTCCGGGATAATGATCTAAATGATGAGGATTTCTCGTAGTTCCGTAATGGACGTTGAGTCCGGTTACGCCCAGACCAATTTCATGCATATTGGTTTTTCCAACCATTAACGCACCTGCTGACCGCAAACGCGCAACACTGGTTGCATCCTGTTCCGGCGGCTGAGTACTATAAAATTTGCTGCCGGCCAGTGTTGGAAAGGGCAGCATATCCAACTCATCTTTGACTGAAATCGGTACACCATCCAGAACCCCAAGTGACTCTCCGCGTTGATAACGTTCACTTGAAGCTTTTGCCTGCTGCATCAGTTCACGCTCTTCCCAGGCGATAAATGGCCGTAACGGCACAGCACTTTCTTCAATGCTGCGTACAATATCCAGCAAACGCATGGCAACATCAACCGGTGTTGTTTTTTTCTCAAGATAGGCCCGACGAAAATCTGCGGCAGTTTCCGGTTGAAAAAGACTTTGTTTTGCGGAACTTCCGGATTTTTCATCCGTCACTGTTTGCTGCTTATTTTGAGTTGAATCGATAAACTCTTTGATAGATTTTTTTGCGGCAGCAGAAGTTATTTTACTTTCTACTGGATGGATTGGTTCCATCACGGGATAATCTTTAACTTTGCTTTTTCGTAAACTTGGCAGCCCTGCCTGTTTTAACAGTAGCGGAATCAACAGCAGGCGAATTCCAGGTGTTCGTAACAGGCTCACTAAAATTTTAAGTGTACGTCCGCTTGTCCTTGGAATGCTGATGCTTTTAAGGTTATAAACAGGTTTTTCTTTTTTTGCAAAAGGCCACAAATTAAGCATCATCTTTTTTGCTTTTTCTGCAGTCACTTTATTTTTGCTGTCAGTATTTTCCATGTATATCTCAATTATTCACCGGCACAAGAGGTAGTTCACAAACAAAGCACGCACCGTCGGTGACGTCCGGATCGATCCAAATTTTTCCACCATGTGCTTCAACAATTTTTTTGACTGTTGCTAATCCAAATCCGTAACCTTCTACATCGTAATTCAAGCGCGCATTTGTTTCAAACACTTTATCTTGATGCTCCACTAATATTCCAGGTCCATTATCACGTATCCAATATTTTAAGGCACCTTCACTTTCGGCAGCTCCAAATTCAATCTTAACCGGATTTTTTGAAGCTCTGTATTTGATAGAATTCGCAATCAGGTTTTGCCAAACTTTCAACATCCGTATTGGATCACAGCACACCTGCGGCATTTCCGGCAGTTTAACAAAACTTACCATTCCTTCACGTTCCGCATAATCAAAATTTTCAATCACTGTGTTGATCAGTTTTGCCATTGAAACTGCTTCCAGCTCACCAATAACCTGCCCGGCTTCTGCATAATCCAATTGAGTATTGATGAAATCCAGCATTTTATGGAAAGTCTGCGGAATACGTTCCAGAATATCTTTTAAGCTTTCATCCTCAATTAATTGTGGATATTCATGCTTAATCCTGTACAGAAACAAATCATAAAGACTCGCGGCACCGACGATTGGTGATTTTAGATCATGACTGACTGTGTGGGAAAAGCTGCTTAGTTCCTGTTTTTTTTGCAGCAGTTGCTGATTCAGTTCTTTGATTCGATCAAGATCTTCTTTGCTGCGTAACGCGGATTTTACACGGGCCACTAAAGTAGTTCGCTCGAGTGGTTTATAAATATAATCCACTGCGCCTGCGTCAAAAGCAGCTTCGAAGGAATCCATTTCCTGTTTTGCAGTAACCATCAACACAGGAATATCGTGACACTCAGGCATTGCTTTCAGACGCCTCGTCGCTTCAATACCGTCCATTTCCGGCATCATAATATCCATCAGAATGCAGTCCGGACGCCAATTTTCGAGGATCTTTAATGCTGCTTTTCCGGATGATGCTTCACGAAACTCACACTTGAGTTGATGGCGCAGATGGTCTTCAATCAGCATACAGTTGTCCTCAATATCATCAACAATCAATATCTTTCTGACAACCCGGTGCTGGTCCTTGATCGACATTACAATTTTGTCAATTACATGTGTATAGAACGTTTTCCTGTTGCATCCAGCATGGCTTCTTTGATCGCTTCAGCATAAGTCGGATGCGCGTGTGACATTCTGGCAATATCTTCAGCACTGGCTCGATATTCCAACGCAACCACAGCTTCCGCAATTAAATCTGCAGCACGGGCACCGACCAGGTGAATTCCTAAAATTTCGTCTGTCTCCTTGTCTGCCAGAACTTTCACAAAACCATCTGTATCCATGGAAGCACGGGCGCGTCCAAGTGCCTTAAAAGGGAAACTGCCTGATTTGTAATTATAATTTTCGGCTTTTAATTCATCCTCCATAAAACCCACACCTGCTGCTTCAGGCCAGGTATAAAGCACTCCCGGAATTGCTTTGTAATTAATATGCGGTTTTTGACCCGCCATCGTTTCTGCCACAAAAGTTCCTTCTTCTTCTGCTTTATGGGCCAGCATTGCACCTGCCACTACATCACCTATAGCATAAATTCCCGGAACTGCGGTTTCTAAATTTTCATTGACCGGAATCCGTCCCTGTTTGTCCGGAGTAATTCCGATCTTCTCCAAACCAAGCTTGTTCGTGTAAGCCCGTCGTCCAACCGCAACCAGACAATAATCTCCATTGAATTCAACTTCTTCGCATTTTTTGTTGAGAGCGGAAACCTTAACTTTATTAGCGGACACAGTTGCGCTTTGCACAGCGTGACTGATGAAGAACTTCATCCCCTGTTTTTTTAAAATCCGCTGAACCTCTTTGGCCAGTGAAAAATCCATCCCGGGAATCAAACGATCCAGAAATTCAACAACCTGCACTTCTGCGCCGAGTCTGGCATAAACTGAACCCAGTTCCAAACCAATCACACCGCCGCCGATTACAATTAATTTCTCCGGAACATTTTCCAGACTAAGTGCTTCGGTGGAAGTTATGATACGTTTTTTATCACAAACTACACCGGGAATACTGGAAGGTTTTGAACCGGTCGCAATGATAACACGCTCCGTGTTCACAGTTTGCTGTGTGCCATCCACAGCAACAACATCAATCGTCTCTTTGTCCTTGAAAGAGGCATGTCCATTGATCACCGTGATTTTATTTTTTTTCATCAGATACTCAATTCCAGCGCATGTCTGCTCAACCACATCATCTTTACGCTGACGCATTCTGGGCCAATCGAGTTCTATCTTTTCCGCTTTGATTCCATGTGCCTCAAAATGCTTGCTGGCATTTTCGAAATGTTCACTTGAATCCAGGAGAGCTTTTGAAGGAATGCAACCCACATTGAGACATGTTCCTCCAAGGGTGGAATAGCGTTCAATGAGTGCGGTTTTCATCCCCAACTGCGCACAGCGGATTGCGGCTACATAACCGCCAGGTCCGGAACCGATAATTGTTGTGTCGAATTTATTCATGTTTAAGTTTCAAAGTTTCAGCGTTTCACTTACAACAGCATTCTTGTAGGATTTTCCAGATTTTCTCTTACGCGTACGAGGAAACTCACTGATTGCTGACCGTCGACGATCCGATGGTCGTAGGACAAAGCTAAATACATTACGGGACGGATCACAACTTTTCCGTTGACTGCCATTGGTCGTTCAACAATATTGTGCATTCCCAGAATTGCACTTTGCGGTGGATTCAAAATAGGCGTTGAAAGCATCGAGCCGAAAACTCCACCGTTTGTGATGGAAAAGGTGCCGCCTTCCATTTCGTCAATGCTGAGTTTGTTGTCACGGGCGCGTTTAGCAAGTCTGCCGATTTCAGTTTCAATTTGCGGCAGTGTCAGTGATTCAGCATTCCTGACAACCGGAACCATCAAGCCTTTGGGCGCACTAACGGCGATCCCCATGTCTACATAATCGTGAAAAACTATTTCGTCACCATCAAGCTGTGCGTTGACTACCGGAAAGTATTTTAATGCTTCCGTACAGGCTTTTGTGAAGAGTCCCATGAAACCAAGTTTTACTTTGTGTTTTTCCAGAAACAGGTCTTTGCTCTGACTGCGTAAATCAAAAATGGCCTGCATATCAACTTCATTAAAAGTAGTCAACATCGCAGTTTCGTTTTTTACTGCTACCAGACGTTCCGCGAGTTTTCTACGTAAACGTGACAAACGTTCCCTTTTTTTATTTCTGGAACCGGAAACTTCAGGTGCCTCCGCCTGTTGTGCTGATTCCGCGGTAGTAACAGCTTCCGGAACTTGACGCTCGTGCTGCCGCACATCCTCTTTAGTAATACGTCCACCCGGACCTCCTCCGGTAACATTGGCGATTCCCTGTTCGGCCATCATTTTTCGTGCAGCAGGAGAAGGATGCCCTGCTGCATAAGAATCCGTGGTTGAAACTGACTGTTCCGGAGAATCTGCGGTTTCGGAAGTTGCTGAGGATATTTCAGCCGAAGAGGTTTCCGGTTGTGCTGCTTCTGTATCAATCGAACAGGCTACATCACCAATCCCCGCTGTTTCGCCTTCCTGCAGAATAATTTTCAGTGCACCGGCACTTTCCGCAATCAAAGGCAAAGTCGCTTTGTCCGTTTCAATTTCGCAAATCGTTTCATCAAGCTGAACATAATCACCATCCGCCTTGAGCCAACTGCCAATTTCAACTTCTGTGATCGATTCTCCGGGACTCGGAATTTTTATTTCCACAATAGACATGAATGAAACCTTTAAATGGATTAGTTAATTTATGAGATATTCGTAAAAAATTTACAAAAACAAATCATCGCGAGCGAAACGAGAAAGCTATTTTATTATTCCTCAAAAGCCCTGTGCACCAGATTTTCCTGTTGAACTACATGAACTTGTGGGGAACCAACCGCAGGTGAACTATCTGCTTCACGTGCAACCAGATCAAGATTTTTTCCTGTTGTTGAAAATGTGCGTAACACAAAACCCCACGCTCCCATATTTTCAGGTTCTTCCTGAACCCAGCACCATTGTCCGGCATTTGGATATCGTTTTAGTAGCGCCAGCAGTTGTTTTTCCGGAAAAGGATAAAGCTGTTCCAGCCTCACAATTGCAATGTCCTTAACATCCTTTGTCTGCTGTCTCTCTAGTAAGTCATAATATACTTTACCGCTACAAAACAAAACCTTACGCACAGCTATTGCTTCCACGAAATCATCATCAATTACTTCAAGAAAACGGGTTCCTTCCAGAAAATCAGCCAGCGGACTCACACACTTCGGGTGACGCAACAAGCTTTTTGGGGTAAAAATAATCAGAGGTTTACGAAACGGAAATGCCATTTGACGCAGCAAAATATGAAAGATATTCGCAGGAGTAGTGCAGTTGATTACCTGCATATTGTTACCAGCGCAAAGTGTAAGAAAACGTTCTATACGTGCAGAAGAATGTTCTGAACCCTGCCCCTCATGTCCATGCGGCAGCATCAAAACCACACCATTCATCCTGTGCCATTTTGTTTCAGAAGAGGCAATAAACTGATCGATTATTATTTGCGCGCCGTTGGCGAAATCACCAAACTGTGCTTCCCAAATTGTTAATGAAGTAGGTGCTGCATAAGCATATCCATATTCAAAACCCAGCACGCCATATTCTGAGAGAAATGAATTGTAGACTTTAAATGGTGCCTGTTCTGCGTAAATATGGTTCAAGGGAACATGTTTAGTATTATCTTCGGCCGTGATAATTGCATGACGATGTGCAAAAGTCCCTCGCCCACTGTCTTGTCCGCTGAGCCGAACAGGCGTACCGTCTGTTACCAAGACTGCATATGCCATTGTTTCTGCCATTCCCCAGTCCAGCATTTTATCCTCTGCAACCATTTTGCGACGGTTTTCATACAGTTTTTTAATTTTTGCAAAGAATTTTAAATTCATGTCTGAGTCACCATTTCTGGATAAATCTGTTACACGCTCACTTATTTCCAAAAATTTGTTGTGTGAAACTCCTGTTTCTGGAGATATTTCAAAATCCTTCTTTTCTGCTCTCCGTACTCCAGACCAGACTCCTTTCAAAAAAGAGGTAACAGAGGCATTTTCCTGTTGTTTAGATTTTTCATGACGATCAACAAGGAATTGTTTAAACTCATTTTCAATTTGCGTAATATCTTTTTCAGTCAAACTACCTGACTCAACAAGTTTCTGGCTGTACACTTCAAGTACACGCGGATGTTTGGCAATCCGCCGATACAGATCCGGCTGCGTAAATCTCGGTTCGTCTGCTTCATTATGCCCTTGACGACGATAACCTAAAATATCAACAAACACATCTCGATGGAATTCCTGCCGAAATTCAAGTGCAAGTTTTACCACATAAACTACTGCTTCAATATCATCTGCATTGACATGGAAAACTGGAGAAAGTGTTGTTTTTGCGATATCTGTACAATAGGTGCTGGAGCGTCCTTCCACATAATCCGCAGTAAAGCCAACCTGATTATTTATCACCAGATGAACTGTACCTCCTGTTCCGTATCCAGCCAACAGAGACATTTGCAGAACTTCATAAACAATTCCTTGACCGGCCAAGGAGTGATCTCCATGAATCAATATCGGTACCAATTTTTTTACATTTCCATCATGATATTGGTCAATTTTTGCACGTGATATTCCTTCAACAACCGGATTTACTGCTTCCAAATGAGATGGATTTGGAGTCAGACTCAAGTGCACCTTTTTTCCATTACGTGACATTTTGTCACTTGAATATCCCATGTGATATTTTACATCACCAGCAAATCCGTCTGAACCAAAAGCTTTTCCTTCAAATTCTGCAAAAATATCGTTGTAAGTTTTTCCGAGTACATTTGCCAGCACATTCAGCCTTCCACGATGTGCCATTCCAATGACGAACTCTTCTACACCAAGTTCTGCTCCATACTCAACAACTGTATCCAAGGCAGGAATTATGGATTCTCCTCCTTCTAGAGAAAACCGTTTTTGACCAACAAACTTTGTATGTAGAAAACTTTCGAATGCAACTGCTTCATTTGTTTTACGCAAAAGCTCAATTTTTTCGTCACGTGAAAAGTTTGGAATGTTGCAGCAAGATTCCATTTTTTGTTCAAGCCAGCTGATAATCTCCGGCATACGTACAAATTTATATTCCACACCAATTGAACCGCAATAAGTTTGTACTAATAATTCCAGTATTTTACGTAAAGTTGCGGTTCCTAGCCCAATTCTAGATCCTGCATGGAATTCTGTATCAAGATCTGCTTCACTCAAACCAAAGTTCTCCAAATCAATTGCTCCATCGTGTTTTCTACGTGGACGAACCGGATTGGTTTTTGCGAACATGTGGCCACGCTGTCGATAAGCACCGATCATATTACTGACGGCAAGTTCTTTTTGGAACTGTTCCGGTACGAAATCTTCCGGAGGACTTTCTGTGGGGGTTTTTGAGGTAGTTTGTGGATAATCTGTCTTTGAAAATTCGAAACCTTCAAAAAAATTACGCCACTCAGGATCAACAGATTGAGGGTCTTGCTGATATTGTTGATAAAGACCTTCAAATGCGCCGATATCAGCGTTGTTTAAATACGAAAGTGGGTTCATGTTAACTGTCAGTAAATTACAAAAACAAAATTACAGCAGAAAAAAATTTAAAGATGGAAATTTATTCTATAGCAAATCCAGAGAAGAATGAAGTTAGTTTTAGGGAAATATTCAGAGAGGAGGGAGATCAGAAGCAACCAGTCAGCTAAATCAACTTTACGGAAATGAAAGAATTCCAGGAGAAAATCTGCGATTCTTATTTTCTACTCATCTTCTTTTTACGACCTGCTTTAGGAGCTGAAAAACTTTTGCTGTCGCTTTTTCCTTTACTGCTTTCTCTTTCACGCGGACTTGAACTTCCTGACTTCTTTTCATTTTTTAACAACGAGATATTTAACTGCTTGCCTGCCACCCAAACTTTTTTCAAATCACTGAAAACGTCTTTTGGCATACCCTCAGGTAAATCAATTACGCTGTAGTCATCATAAATATTGATGCGTCCTATGTGCTGACTGTCAAGTCCGGCCTCATTTGCAATTGCACCAACAATGTTGTTTGGTTGTACTTCATGATTGTGACCGACTTCAAGACGGAAACGTTCCATGCCCTCTTCCAGCGGTTGTTCCTTTCTAGGGCCTCTATCCTGGTCTTTTCCACGTCCTTTGTCACGCTCCCTGCCACGCTCTCTACCGCGATCTTTTCCACTCTCTTTTCCATGTCCTTTGTCGCGCTCACTGCCACGTTCTCTACCGCGATCTTTTCCACGCTCTTTACATCTATCAGCTCCACGACCTCTTCGTGGTTTCTCTTCATCGTCTTGCCAATTTTCAACATCTTTAAGTCGTTGAGGTTTTGCCTGCAGCATAAAAGATGTGTCGCCTTGTAAAAGATGGGCTAATGCGCCTGCGACTTCCAAAGTTGGCACATCATGTTCCTGTTGATATTGTTCAATCATCTTATAAAACAGACTCAATTCTTCCTTAGCCAAAGTATCAGTAATGCGCTGTTTGAATTTTGCTATGCGTTGATCATTAATTAATTCGGTAGAAGGAAGTTCCATGAGTTCGATCTTCTGGTTTGTTGCTCTTTCAATTGCGTGCAGCATTCTTTTTTCACGTGGAGCAACAAATAAAATAGCGTCGCCTTGACGACCGGCACGACCAGTACGACCGATCCGATGGACATAACCTTCTGTATCATGAGGAATATCGTAATTTATCACATGGGTAATACGCTCAACGTCCAGTCCACGTGCCGCAACGTCAGTGGCAACCAGAATATCCAATTTACCGCTTTTCAATCTCTCGATCGAACGTTCGCGCTGATTTTGTTTTATATCACCATTTAATGGAGTGGAAGCATATCCGCGTGCCTCAAGTTTTGAAGACAATTCTACCGTAGCTGTTTTTGTGCGGACAAAAATAAGTATCGCCTCAAATGGTTCTGCTTCCAGGATACGCGTCAGCGCATCCAGTTTATGCATCCCGCTCACAGGCCAGAAACGTTGACGGATCGTAGGGGCCGTGGTGGTTTTATCCTTGATGATAATTTGTACAGGGTCTTTCAAATATCGCGTCGCAATCCGTCTTATCTGCTGCGGCATAGTAGCCGAAAAAAGCGCAATTTGTCTTTCCTTAGGTGTTTGCTCAAGAATCCACTCAACGTCATCAATAAATCCCATCCGCAGCATTTCATCTGCTTCATCCAGCACAAGTGTGGTGAGCTTATCAAGTTTCAAAGTACAGCGGCGCATGTGATCCATCACACGTCCTGGAGTTCCAACCACTACATGTGCTCCACGTTTCAAACCTCGTATTTGCCCACTATAATCCTGACCCCCGTAAATCGGCAGCACATGAAAACTTTTCATATGAGATGCATATTTCTTAAAGGCTTCTGCGACCTGAATCGCCAACTCTCGAGTAGGCGCAAGGACCAGAACCTGAGGGTCTTTTTGCCGTAAATTTAAGTTGGAAAGCAAGGGCAGAGCAAAAGCCGCTGTTTTACCCGTACCGGTTTGTGCCTGTCCCAATACGTCTTTCTTTTCCAACATTAATGGAATAGTTTGCTCCTGAATTGGGGTAGGAGTTTCATAACCAACTTCGTCTAATGCTTTATGGAGTGCCGGTTTGAGTTCATATCCACTGAATGTACTTGTCATTATAATCGTTTTGGTGTGGGGTATTTAAATTGAATTGCCTAATAGACGGTCTTGAATAATTTCTGAAATCCAGCCAACAGCTAAATCAGTAGTCCGGGAATTAAAAATATCCAGAAGTAGTTCGGGTGCATGCTCTTAGCATGTTTTGGGGAAATATTTAATAAGTTTTGCAAGTACAATATTTCTTGATTCTTAAGCAATGACACTGTTTTATCAATTTCTAAGTGTTCATCAAATTTGAATTTTTACTGACAATTTTTTTAAACCGCAAAACTTTCTTTTTCAGTACCTGTTTATTATCTCATATATTGACAACAGATAAAAGACACAATATTTATATTGCAAATATAAATTGGATTTTCTGAAAACAAATTTCTGTTTATCAGCAAGGATTTGAGCTGGGATTAAGTCCTCCACAAAGTTTGAGAACTAGTATTCAAGTAGTCTCCCTGGATTCCCACATTTGTTTAAATGACAATGAAGTATTCACAATTTTTCCAGAATATTCTAGCGAAGGGAACGCCGTTCCGTGCCTAGGGGAATGACAATGAAGAATTATTGAAAACGGCAAAACTGATCGACTTTTTAGCTTTAAGTCAACTTTTAAAAAATGAAAAACCTCGCAAGCGCAAAGAATTCATCACTACAGAAACTGAACTAAACGCCATTGCTCCTGCAGCGAGCATAGGATGCAAAGCCGGGCCTCCTAAAGGTACGAGCAGTCCAGCCGCGATCGGAATTCCGATTACGTTGTAGCCAAAAGCCCAAAACAGATTTTGGCGAATATTCCGCAAAGTCGCCCGACTGAGCATTAACGCATCGGAAACGTGCCGCAAATCGTTTTTCATCAACACAACATCCGAGGTTTCCATCGCCACATCGCTTCCGGAACCCATCGCGATTCCGACATCCGCCTGCGCTAACGCCGGTGCGTCGTTAATTCCATCGCCGATCATACCCACACGAGCACCTTGAGCCTGATATTGTTTTACAATTTCCGCTTTCTCTTCAGGAAGAACTCCGGCATGAAATTTTGCAATCCCCGTTTTTACAGCCACTGCTTCTGCAGAACTTTGCTGATCTCCTGTCAACATCACAAGCTCCAAACCTAATTCCTGAAATTTACGGACGGCTGCTTTGCTTTCTGGACGAGCCTCGTCTGCCAGACAAATTACACCGATTAATCTGCCATCAACAGCCACGTAAATTGGAGTGCTTCCCGAAAAAATCTGTTTCTCCAAATTTTCCGGCACTTCGGAAAAAACATTTTCTGCATGCATCAAAGCCGGATTGCCGACTAAAATCAAATTTCCATTGCAAACTGCTTTTACACCAAATCCGGTTTTTGCTTCAAACCCGGATATTTCTGCTAAAGTAAAATTCGCTGCCAGGTTCGCTGTCAGATTTTGCTTTTCCGCTTCGGCAACCACAGCTCTGCCAAGCGGATGTTCCGAACCCTGCTCTACCGCCGCAGCAAAACGCAAGACCTCTGCTTCAGCAAACGTGGAACTATCTGCATCAACTGTCAGAATTTGTGTAACTTTTGGTCGACCTTCGGTGAGAGTTCCAGTTTTATCCATAATGATTGTGTCCAGCCCATGCGCGGCTTCAAGTGCTGGAGCATTCCGGAATAAAATTCCGTGCTGCGCTCCTGTTCCTGTACCAACCATAATCGCGATCGGCGTTGCCAAGCCCAAAGCACAGGGACAGGCAATCACCAGAACCGCGACCGTGTAACTTAAAATTTCATTTGCGGATGCTCCAGAATACCACCAGAAAAATCCGGTTAAAGCCGCAATTACTAAAACCACCGGAACAAAAATTCCCGCGACTTGATCAGCCAAACGTGCGACCGGCGCCTTCGCGAGTTGAGCTTTTTCAACCAGACGAATGATTCGCGCCAAAGTGGTTTCACCCCCCACACGTTTCACACGAATTGTGAGTAAACCGTTTGTG
>Ga0233426_10000979_pt1 | contig 27684 bp, 30 predicted proteins | sample SI_118_April2016_6_FD_179875 | JGI IMG/M metagenome (GOLD analysis project Ga0233426, IMG submission 179875) | Seawater microbial communities from Saanich Inlet, British Columbia, Canada - SI_118_April2016_10_MG | ecosystem: Environmental > Aquatic > Marine > Inlet | place: Canada: British... | reverse complement strand
ACTATAAAAGGAACTTTTGAGTTACTCAGTAAGCTTATGAATTTGAGAAATCAGAGAAACTGTATTTATATTCTATAGATAAATATACCTCCGAATCTTTTACCCGTTTTCTAAAAATCGAGCAGTAGTATAGTGATAATTACTGTGGCCAGCTCTTAAAATTACTAAAGATAATTTTGCGTGATGCTGAGAAAAGTGGTTTGGAAGTGCACCCTTATTCCAATTATATAGAATCTTTTAAGCAGAAAAGTTCCGATCGAATTCTTCATATTTTAAATCCATTGGAGATTAAAGCGCTAAAAGAATTACAGCAGATTCCTGAAGTATTTACAGATAGTTATAAATGGCTATTAATTGGTTTGTGTATTGGACAGCGAGTCTCAGATCTATTAAAGTTGAGCCCAGATAATCTTAGAAAATCACCTATAGGATTGTATATAGATATCTTGCAACAAAAGACAAAAACGGCGGTAACTGTTGGTGTGGCAGATACGATAGTTATTAAACTATTAGAGAATGAATTCCCGAGAAGAGTTTCTCAAGTAGTTTTTAATAAACAAATTAAAGCACTTTGCAAGTTGGCGGGAATAGAAGATTTAGTAAGTGGGTTTAAAAACAACCCAAAGACTCGAAGAAAGGAAATTGTTGTAGCACCAAAATATGAATTTGTAACCTCACATATTATGAGAAGATCGTTTGCATCTAATTATTATGGGAAAATTGAAACGCCACTACTTATGAATATTACAGGTCACTCTAAGGAGAGCACTTTTCTGACTTATATAGGGACGCATCAAAATAAAGATGCACTGGCAGATTTATTAATGCAGCAGGCGGGTGTTATTTGGTAATTTTACTTTTTTATTCCTAACTGAATTAATTTTCTCTTATACCAATTTTTATTTGTTAATAAATTAAACAACCAAACTCGGTACTCTTTGTATATTATAGACTTATAAAGAATGTTTAATCTAGATTTAATAAATAAATAAATCTTAATGAATATGGATTGTGTTTTTGTTCTTATGGGAGTTGAAAAATGACTATCAAAATCACTTAAATAGGAAGCTGCTTTTGTTGTTTTGTTGTACTCTAAACTATCCACCCTATCAAAAACCTCATAACAAGCTGCTAAAAAACAATTTAAAGGATTGGTTAGTTTATCTAATGTATGCACCGCAGCATTTGCATTCGTTTTTTTGGACAATAAAAAAACATCATATGCATTCCTTAAGGTAATAGTTTTATATTCATAACCAAAATCATTAATCTGATGTGAAATAATTGATAAAGCTAATTGGTGGTCAAAACTTAAAACCATCACTCCATTTATTTCCTGAATTTCTTTATGAATTACATCATATTGAAACTCCTGACTATATTTTTCAATCAATAATTCTTTATGAACTTCAACGGCAGCAATATAATTTTCATTTATTAAGGTTGATTCATGTCTATGAGAAGGTGGCATTATTCTATTAGTTTTATATCCCGAATCACTTAAAATTATTTTTGTCGATGAAGTATGATTTTTGTTGACAATAAAATCAATATCACCAACCATTCGTTCAGCTATATCATCATAAAGCCCCCCCAACAAGTTACCTGTTCCTTTTAACAAAATAGGAGTTATATTATTAGCTAATAATAATTTATTTATTTCCTTGGCCTGTTTTATAATTTGAAGATTTCTCTCACGATTTAACTCCGTGATATGCCCCATATAGCCTACTAGATCTTCAGGTACATATTTCAAAAAATTAGCTCTTTTGAAATTACAATACAATGCCGGAAAGACATAATGACTGGTGCTCACTTTCACCACTGCTTCCCAATCTAAATCTGTTGTTTTCAGCACCAACTCTATTTCATCTCTGTTTTTTTCTTCCAGAGAAATAGTCAAACACTTGGCAATAAAAAATAACGTTTCTTTATAATTCAATTGATATTTGTTTTACTCGAAAGATATTACTTTGTAGGATCTGGGTCTTGATTAAAGTGATCTTCATTTTTCTCTTTTAATTTTTCCAGGGTGAATTTGTCTCGTACAGATTTTGTTTTTGGGAAGATATAATTAGAAAGGGTTACAAAAACTTTTACCCGTTCAGTTTTTGTAAGCTTGTCTTGGTTTATGAGCAGATCATCCAATACTTTTTCATAAAGGAGCTCCATCTTTTCTTTAATGGAAGGCCCTTCTTTTTTTGCAGGACCTCTTTTAGACTTTTTTCCTGCTTTCTTTGCGGATTTTGGATCGAATGGCATGTGTATTAAAATTAGATTCTAAACCAAAAGTAAAGAAAAAAAGTTTAGTTTTTTAACAACCAACTATTAGACTGTATTTTTTCAACTAGTAGGAGATTGTAGTTCTAGATACATCATATTTTTTAGAAGCAAAATTAGTAGAAATCTGACCATTTTGAATTTGGTCAACAACGAATATTTTGAGTTTTAAAGTTACTTTTTCGTATGTTTTTTTACGCTAGGGTTCTTTTTGTGTTTTCATAAGGGACTAATTATCAGTCAACCTATTTCAGGAAAGTACACAGTATCAAATAAGTTGTTAAAACAGGTATTTGCTATTTCAAAATCAGGAGACCCTTCTGGTGTTAGTTATGTTTCAGTATTAAAACTAGATAATTATTAAAAAACTGTGGTGATAATTATAGCTTGTTGGATTGGAAATAAAGCGGCATAGGAGGTTTATTTCCAATATAATAATGCCAGAAAGCTATTGCCAAAATTTAATGAAGAAAAAAGTTGTTTTTTAACTCAGTTCTTTCCTAGCATGCGTTATTTTTTAATCACCTTAAATACTTTCTTTTGTTTATTATTGCTAACTTTTAGAACAAATATGTCATTAGTTTGATTGTTTAAATCAATTTTTATATTGATAATATTCGTTTGATATTCTGAAATTACAGCTCCATTTAAATGATACAATTCTATAGTTAAGGTCTTACCGTCAGGATTAAGTACGTTTATAAAATCACTAGTCGGCACAGGGTATACAATTACACTGAAATCAGAAAAGTCACTTTCAAAAACACTAAGAAATTCAGGATCAATAACCTATCCATTAAACTCACTAAATGTTCCACCTATAATATTCCTGCACCCGCCATGATAATAAATTGTCAATATTCGATTATCATTAGTTATTACACTTGTCGGGTATCCCATGTCTTGATTTGTGCAAACGGATTTGTAAATGATTTTTTCTGGATTTTCATCCCAATTAAGTGAAGGATTGAAAATTTTCCCATAAACTGTCCTGTCTTTGTAAAGTGGCTCTTTATCGGCTTTACAGTATGTTAAAAATAATGAATTGTTATTCAATGGTAAGAAATCTGGTGCGTGCATTTTATGTTCCTCGGAACTATGAATTTCCCATGATTGTCCATTATCTATCGATTTGAAGATTTTACCACTTGGACGAGCTATTGCGTAAACTACATTATTAATAACCCCAAGAGTCATCTCATTGTAGCCCTCTGCATTATATTCATTTGTAACTTCAATACCTTCAGTCCAATTAATACCTCCATCAGAACTAATATGTATGTAAGCTTTGGAATAGTCATTATTATCACTACCGTAGGTAGGAAGTAATAGATTTCCATTTGATAGTTCAATTATTGCTCCAGATGTAGCATTCGAATTTCTATTGGTTGGTACTATAACGGGGTCGCTCCAATTTGTTCCTGTACCGTCTGTACATTTAGCAACTCTTGTTTCAATTAAGTGATCCTGATAAGGGGATTGAACATATCCATTATTCCATTTTCCTGTAAAGAAATTAAGAATTAAATCACCATTTGATAATACATTTATATGTGGATCACGAGCATCCAAACCAGGATGAGTAACATTATAGTCCACAAGCAGAAAACTAGTGGACCAAGTTTCCCCATTATCTGTACTTATCTTTGAAAATATTTTCCCACCCGTTGTAGTTATATGACTTGTATTCCAGTAATATACCATTATAAGTTTCCCATTAGGAAGTTTTGTAATCGAAGGAAAAAAAGGTTTATAACTTTCACTACTACCTACTATTGTTACATCTGGTAAATACACACTCTGTAAGTTACAAAGCTTACCTAAACTTATCATTATAATAAAAAAGAGAAGAATTAATTTAGTTAAAATTATTGTTTTCCTTTTGTAATTATTTGCTATTAATTTAATAAGTATCCAATACTTTCTCATATGAATTTGATAGATTATCAATGATTAAAACTTCAAAACCCTCACACTAATAAGCTCAACTATAACATGGGGGCTTATATATTCTCCACCTCCTGTGACGAGTTTTTTTTACTCATTTTTATAAAAAAAATTTCAACAACCAATTATTTGACTGTATTTTACCCCATAAAACATCAAATAAAAGAGGTTTCTATTTTATCGCATAGTCTATAAAGGCTTGTATGGCTTAATATACACTTCTATAACTAAGACTAGATTAATTAAGCTTATTTGGCTGTAATATTAATATTTAGAAAAAAAATATCTGAATATCAATTTTTAAAAGTAAGGATAGTGTTTTATAAAGATGAGACAGGGTCTTAAACTTATATAATAAGAAGACACTATTTAGAACAACAAATAATTTTTACTGGTACACTATCCCTGTCTATTATATAGTCCGCTGACTTTAGATCAAAGTCATTTATTAATCTTAAGCAAACTAATCTTAAGACCTACAAAAACATTTAACACTCTTTACAACAAATGCTTAAATGAGTGATAAAAAAATAACTGCAAAAACTTTAAAAGACAATTACCTATTAATATATCGGTTAGCTTCGAATCTTTTTTTCCCACTCCCACGCAGAATGTATAGCATCTTTTAAGGTTAGTTCTGTTTTCCATCCAAGAACTGAATTTGCTTTAGTTGTATCTGCATAAGCTGACACGACGTCTCCTAAACGTCTTTGAACTAAAGAATAGTTTAATTCAAAACCACTTACAGCTTCGAAAGCATTTATAACGTCTAAGACAGAAGAACCTTTTCCGGTTCCAATATTAAAAACTTCATAATTATCTTTATTTTTTTCTTCAAGTATTCGTTTCATTGCAATTACATGTGCTTTTGCTAAATCTATTACATGAATGTAATCTCTAATACAAGTGCCATCTGGTGTTGGATAATCATTTCCAAAAACAGAAAGTTTCTCTCTAATTCCTATTCCAGTTTGAGTTATAAAAGGAACTAAATTTTGAGGTGTTCCATTTGGAAATTCACCTAGATGTGAAGTATCATGAGCACCAATAGGGTTAAAATATCTTAACGCAATAGCTGCTAATGAATTGTTTGCATTACTTGTGTCTTTAATAACTTGTTCGCCAACTTTTTTAGTATTGCCATAAGGAGATTCCGGCTCTTTTATAGGTGAGTTTTCAGTTATAGGTAATTCATCAGCTTGACCATATACTGTGCAAGAAGAACTGAAAATAAGTTTTTGAGAAGATAACTTATCAATTTCTTGCAATAAATATATTAAAGGATGAATATTGTTCTCATAATACTTTAAAGGGTTTTTCACACTCTCACCTACAGCTTTATAAGCTGCAAAATGAATAACTCCGTCAATATCAGTATGCTTATTAAAAAAATCAACTAAAGATTTTTTTACTTTCATATCTACTTTTTCAAAAAATGGTTTAACTCCAGTAATCTTATAAATACCATCCAATACATCCTTAGATGAATTAGATAAGTCATCTATTATAACAACCTTAAAACCGTTATTTTGAAGCTCTACAACTACATGAGAGCCAATATAACCTAGACCACCTGTAACTAAAATTTTTTTCATTTACTTATAGTTTTATTACTGGTACTTGATCCCAATCAATTGATTGATCTGCCTCGTTCAAATCAATAAAATCAAAATCATTTAACCATTTTTCTAATTTAGATTTACATTTTTTTATACCAACATAAGATTTAAAATGTCTAGGTAGTGAAAGTCCCGGGACAATAGGTTGATCATTATCGAAATCTCTGGGATGAAAATAAGTCATCACATATTTAGATTGGAGTGTCCAATTTTCAATAGTTTTATAGGGTAACAATCGAAAGTATCCACCCCCAGAGAAGATAAAAGGCTTTCCTAAAATAGTATGCGTATTAATTGGAAACTCTTTTAATCTAATTCCGTGGTGCTCTATAATCGATGGAGTTGCTACATTATATGACGGTAATCCACCATGCGCTCTACCTGCTGGAAAAACAGAACTATCTTTTGTTATACCCAACTCATGTAAAACTTCAAAAGCCCATTTGTTATTTTCAGTAATGCTAAAACCAGGAGCTCTAAAACTAGTTACCTTTTCTCCTGTACAGTCTTCTAATGTTTTTATAGACTTTTCAACATCATTATAAAATGTTTTTCGATCTTGCTCATAAGCTAATTGATGTAAATGGGTGTGACTACCTACCTCAAAACCACGATCACTGATCTCTCTTATAATTTCAGGATATTTTTCTGCCATCCATCCAACAACAAAAAAAGTTGCTGACTTTTCTGTTTTTTCGATAATGTCATAAATTAAATCCATTCCAAAATGAATCCTAGAATCAAAATTACTCCACTCAGATATAGTTTTGGTTTTTTTGTTATCTAAAATATGAAACCACTCTTCAATGTCAAAAGTTAGAATTTTCATTAAAAAAACTTTTTGCCATTTTTCCTAAATTCTATAACATCTTGTCTAGTAGGAAATGAGAAATAGCTTTTTTTTAAAGGATCATTTTTAATAAGTTTGACTTCATCTTTTTGAATTAAATCAATACTTCTTGCAATAGCCTCCATACCTATTTTTTTTGTATGTGTAATCAATTCCTCCTGTGTTCGATCACCAATTTCAACTTCTGTTTGAACAATAATTGGACCGCTATCAATGCCTTCATCAACAAAGAAAACAGAAACCCCTGTTTTCTTTTCATTGTTTTTCATTACCCAAAAAGTTGGCATCAAACCTCTATACTGAGGTAATAAAGCTGTATGTAGATTGATACATCCCTTTGGAGCTAAATTCAATATGGGAGATTTAAATATTTGGTTGCCTAGAATAGAAACTAATAAGTCTGGCTGAAATGATTTTATTTTATTTACTGATTTTAGTTTATTAATTGGTTCATCAAGAATTATAATAGGTATTAAACTAGATTTTAAAAAATTAGATATATTATTTTTTGGATTAACTTTTGACTTCAAGTATTTAAACGAGTAGTATGTAAAAAATTTCAAACCAAAAATGTTGTAGGTGTTTTTTGCTTTTGTAAAAAAAGATTCTTTTTTACCAAATGGAGAAACATCCGCGACAACACAACCAACTACTTCAGAGTGTTCTGGCAATATATTTAAAAGATATCTTAAACTTTTTGTAAGATAAAAAGGTTCATTTTGTGTAATTATTACTATTCTCATTTTATTTTTTATTTTTTATTTTTTTTAATTCATCTAATACCGATAAAATTACAAACATTGGATAGATAGATTGTCGCTTTACTCTTTTCCAACTGAAGTCTTGAAATAATCTCCAGATAAATTCTAATCCTAATTTTATGATAAAATTAGGAGCTCTTTTTACAACGCCAGAATAGTAATCTAAACCGCCTCCACCTCCATAAACTACAGTAGGCTTAAGTTTGGTTATATTTCTTTGAATAAATTGTTCTTGTCTGGGACATCCTAGAAAAACACCTAAAACATCTGCACCTGAATTATTAATATTATCAATAATAGTCTCTTCTTGTTCAATAGAAAAAAAACCATGGTGACTACCAACAATCTTGACTTTTTGAAATTTATTTAAAAAGTACTGAATTGCTTTTTCACATACCCCTGGTTCACTTCCTAAAAAATATAATTTAAAACCATAATTATCAGAAAGCTCACATAACCTAGGAAGATAGTCAGTCCCAGTATTTCTTGGGCCTACATAGTTTCCAAATATTTTTTTTATTAGTATTGTTCCAGCACCATCAACAAAATTATAATTTGAAATATTATTAAAATAATTTTTCAAATCTTTATCATTAATCGATTCATATATTGTTTCGGGGTTATTCCAACAAAATATTAATCTTTTATTTTGAATGATTGACCTATGTGTTTCTGAAAGAATATCTCCCATTGAACACTTATGCATTTTAATATCTAATATTTTAAACTCTTCCATTTTTTTTCTGATATAAATTCATGAATAATTAATAAACTTATTAAATAAGGAATATAATAGTATAGATTATTGTTAATTATCCCAAACAATTCAATATTTAAAAAAAGTAAAACTAGTAGCTTTCTTTTATTAATATCTTTAACTTTTGAGATTTTAACAGCAATCCAAACGAGATGGATTATGAAAAAAATCAGTAAGAACAGACCTCCTTCTATAAAAAATAATAAAAAATTATTATGAGCTGCAATTCTTTCTCCAACAATTGACTCTTGAAAATTATCAAAATAACCGATACCAATGCCATAAAATCTTTGAATACTATCAAATCCATTTATACTTCTAATTATTATCTCAAACCTTTCATTTGAGCTAGCATCAAATATGCCATTCTTAAATAAGTAAACAAATCTTATTAATAATGGGTTATCAAAAAAAAATTCTAAAAGCTGGCTTCTAAATGAAACCAAAGATATAAATAAGAATAAAATGGTATACTTATTAAATATTCTTTTATGATAAACTAAAATTAATGAGATTAAAAAACCAATGAGACCTGCTCTACTTCCAGTTCTCAATAATATAAATAAACCAGTAATCAAACAAATAAACCTAAAAAAACTAAGACCTTCTTTACTAATTTTATAAATTAATATAGATAAAGTAGTTACTAAAAAAAGTGAAAACCCAGAAGCATGAAGATAATAAGGTCCAGCAACTCTTTCAGCCATATTAACTATGTAAGTATCACCTGTGATAGCTTGAATTACTCCTACAGTTAGAAAAATTAATAAAATTTGTTCTATGTACTTAATTAAAAGAAAAACAATTTTATCTCTAAGTATTATCAAACCTAGTAGATATAAAATATATCTACCTAAAGAGGCAATGTTATCAACTTGTAGATATAATAGATTAAATATTAAACCATTAAGAATAACTAATGAGAAGAATAAAATAGATGGATTAACCTTTACTTTATTTAAATATATTTTATGCGAATAACTAAGTTGTAAGATAATTAAACATGTAAATCCAAATCTATATAAATCAATTAAATTAGCAGTATTTGTATATTTAAACGCTACCATATAAGTGAAAGGAGCTAACACAATTGAACCAAGAATAAGATAATCGTAAATTCTAATTTTCATTAATTAATTTTGATAAGTCCTCACTGTTATTAATCACTTTAATTTTTTCATAAGAAATTAGAGTATTTGAATATAATTTTTCTTCAAATGAAATCATAAGCGCATAACTAGTATATCCTGACTGATCTAATTCAAGAATTGACGTGGATAAGTTACTAAAATAGATGTTGTTTAAACTTAAGATTTCATCCCAAACAAAATAATTTACGTTCAAACCCATATCAATCAATTCATTAAAATCTTCAATTTTATTTCTAGGGTGTAACTTAATTAAAAGCTTATTTTTATTTAATAACAGGTTATAAATAATTCTTATATCATCTATCTGTTTGAAATGTTCCTTAGATTTCCCATGATGCAACCAAGCGCTACAATTAAAAATCACATTATCGTTATATTTTCCATTAACAAGATTTGAATCTGAAATTGTATTAATTCCTTTTTCGACATCAACTTTAATGTTTGAAGGAATTCTATTTAACAGAACTTTTTTGGAATATTCATCTATAACAACGTATTTATTAGTAAGTGCAGAACCGTTAAGGCCAGGCAGTAAAGCTCCTAACTTATATTTTCTGAATCTCTTAAAAAAATATAAAAAATGAAGCTTTAAATTTCTAAAGGAAAAATTTGTAATCATCTTTAAGCTATATCGTTCATCGTGAATAGTTCCACTGAATAAGATAGTTGATTTTATTTTACTATTTAAACAAAACATTCTAACATAAACATTCTCAAAAGTAAAGTTCACCTCTGAATAATTATTTAAAAAGGAATTAAATATGTTTTTATTTTTATAATAAGAAGTAATTTGTGTAAAACTTGATCCTAAAATAAAACCTAATTGATTAGGAAAATTAACAGACATATCAATAACATCATAATCTAGATTGGCAACTTTTTGGCCACTAACTTGATCAAAACAAACTATATCATAATCTGATAGATTAAAATATTTTTCTACCAATACAATAGATTCTTTATTAAGAATACAGATTGCTTTAGATTTCATTTTCAATAATTAGATTTGGTAATTTTAAATTTAAAAAAGTGTTTTCCCAGTATTGGGATCTCGGAGTTTTACAATTACTTATTTTATGTAGAATTGGAAATATAACATGTGATTTATGCTGACCAAGAAGAACACCATAGATTAAAAGAGATGAACCATTAGAGATTAAAGTTAATTTAGAATTTGCGGCAGCAAAGACAAGTTCCATTGGAATTGAATCATCAATATAATTAATTGAAATACCTTTATTCGAGATTAATTTAGAAATGATATTTTTAGAGTTTATTGTATGAGCAGGATGCCACTTTATGTTTATAACATCAATTGAGTTTTTTTTAAGAAAGTAAATATAAGAATTAGCTATATTTTGGTTTGTTGTAATATTTTGCTCTTCTAGAGCACTTGGTAGAATAATTGGGAAATTAGAATTTATTTTAGGTATTTTAACATTTATCTCTACTTCCTGAAGATTAATTATCTTGTTCTTATCGATATTTAAATTTTGATAAGAAAGATTGCTTAAGGCATAAAAAAATGATTTATTATTTTTACTCCAAAAAGCATTATCATTTTGAAAAATTCTTTTCTTTAAGTTTTGAATATTTGACAACAAACTATTTACAAGTTTATACCTGATTTTTAATGGATATGGATATTTTATATTAAACTCATTTTGTGAAGAATACATATCTAATCCATCTTCAATAAAATGGTTTTCGATACAATTTTTTGAAGATATAAAGACATTATATTTAAAATGTCTTGAATTCTGTGAATAAAAAACAAAATTAACTTTAATAAAATTATTAATTACATTATCAAATATATTTAATGCTTTATAATTAAATATCCATTTTAAATTAAGTATTTTTTTTTGGGTATAAAAAGGCCAATTATCTAATAAAGGATATATATGAAATGATTGATATTTATTACTAAACAACGGAGTGTTTCTAGAAATTAATAAAATTACCTGATCATTCGATATTTTTTTTATTTTAATAACTTTTAATGCAGTTATATAACAAGTTTGGCTATGCAAATAAAAAACATGTTTTAACATATTAATCATTTGTTATATTTTCAATCCAACTTTCAATTTGATGAGCAGGCTCCCATTTTAAAACTTTCTTAGTTTGGGATACAAACTCTTCAGATGAAAACCTTTCACCTCTTCTCTCAGGGATTAAAATTGTTTTGTGATTAAAAAAATCTGCAATTTGATTTATAGAGTAATTTTTACCAGACCTAAGATACCAATCATTATTATCATTCCTAGAGTGAATCTTTAAAAGGCCACTAATAATATCATTTACATGTGTAAAATCCCTTTGTTGAGTTCCTGGACTAACTACTGTCAATGGTAAGTTTGATTTATACTGTTTTTCAAAGATAGCAATGACAGTTGCATATTTTCCCTCGTAAATTTGATATGGTCCGTATACGTTAAAGAAATATACAATTTCATATTTTATATCAAACCAACTTCTATAGTTCTTAATTAAATCGACCATTTTAGCCTTCATAAAAGAATAAGGTGATAAATTTTCATCCTTCCCTTCGTTACCAAATTTTGAGGATGATGCTGAATATATAATTTTTGATTTACCTTGTCTAACAAACTCCAAAACTTTTGGAGTTCCTCTTAAAATAGATTCTGAAACAAAACTGACATCATCAAAAGATTGGACAATTCTCGAGAATTCTCCAAAGTGAAAAACTAAATCAAAATCTTTTGGATTAAAATAATTAAAAATATCCCAAGTATAACCTTCTACATAAGTAACACCTTTTAAATGATTCTGTTTTTTTCCTGAAGAATAGCAATCTAAAGAGAAGATGTTCCGCGATGGATAAAGTTTTAATAATTGTGTCAATAAATTAGTACCCACAAAACCCGCACCACCAGTGACTAAAATGTTTTTCATAATTTATATTTTTTACAGTGACATATGTTTTTCATTCCAAACATCAGCAAGTTTTAACGTACATCCTACCATGAGTCCTTTATAAACTCCCTTAATAATTTGAAAAGAGATATAAAAATTGCCTTTAAAAAAGTTCTTAATAGTTGTTTTAAAATGACTCTTAATATTTGCTCTAACTTGATTTATTATCCATATTAAATTTTTATCTAATCCCATTTTCCTTGCAAAAAGAACAATATTTCGAACTCTTAAAAAAGTATATTTATAAGGCTCTTTAGAAGTACTCACACCACCTAAATGAGCAAAGCTAATTGATGTATCAATAGCAGTTTTATACCCTACAGATCTCATTCTTGAAATAAAATCTAAATCTTCCATGTATATAATCAGAAACTCGTTCAATAAACCTATCTTTTCGAAAACAGATTTTTTTATTACATATCCTTCAGTTGGGGTATCCATTTCAATCCCAAATCTATAACTTGCCTTATCATCACGACGAATATCTCCATCATAATCAATACATTTTGAACCAACCATACCAATATTTTTGTCAGATCTAAATTTCTTAAGTATTACCTCAAAAAAGTTTTGAGAAAAATCTTTTGTATCATTATTTACTAAAAAAATATAATCCGCACCATTTTTAATTGCTATTCGCGTACCTACATTGAAGCTCTTGCAATAGTGTTTATTTTCAATATTTTGATGAAAAAGTACAGTTGGGAAATCTTTATTTAAATTATCTATTTCTCGTTCTGTTGAACAGTCATCTATTACCAAAATATTGTAATTTACGTAACTTAAATTAAGAAGAGATTCAATACACCCTCTAGTATATTTGTAATTATTGTAATTTAGTAATACTACATAGAATAAGGGATCATTAATTTTTGAGTTATTCATCTATTATTATTTTTTCCAGTAACTATATATTCCTTTTTGTAATTCGTAATCAGACCACATAAACCTATCTCTCATTGGCTGTTTTTTAGCCCATTCCCACATTTTAGTTAAACCTTCCCTTATAGAAGTTTTGTGTTCAAATCCTAAAATATCTACTGATTTTTGGTAAGTAGGTATTGAATGCTTAACTTCATGTCTTGGTTCTAAATGAGTTACATTACCGTCTCCGATAATTTCTCTTAAAATGGTAGATGCATCCTTAATAGATACTTCTTCAATACCACCTAAGTTTATAATTTCTTTTGATGCTTCTTCTTTTACTGCCGAATTCCAAAGTGGTTCTAATGAATCATCTATGAAACTAAAAGCACGTGTTTGTTCTCCATCACCAAAGATTGTCATATCTTCACCATTTAAATGTTGGTACATCCATATACCTAATACATTTCTGTATTTATCCCATATGTTTTGTTTAACACCATACACATTATGTGGTCTAATAATACACCAATCCAATCCATGTTGTTCACCTGCAATTTGAATATCCATTTCACAAGCATATTTTGCGACACCATAAGGGTCAATAGGTGCTTGTTGTTGGTTTTCATCAAAAACACCCCCATAACCATGTCCATAAACAGCTAACGTAGAAGTAAAAACTAATCTTTTTACAGAGTTTTTTATACATTCATTAACAATTGCTGCAGTAGATCGAAGATTATTATCATAATTATAAGTTCTTATAAATGGGGAAAGACCTTCTGCTGCATATGCCGCAAAATGAAAAACATATTCTGGTTTATAGCTTTTGAAGATAGATTCTAACTCTTTAGTTTCTGAAACTAAATTAGTTTTTACAAAAACTACTTCTTTAGGTATATTTTCAATATATCCACCTGATAAGTCATCAATACCTATAATATTATATTCTGGCTTATTTACAATTATCCATGAAGCTAGTCTACTACCTAAAAGCCCAGCTACTCCTGTAATTAAAATATTTTTTTTCATTGTTAAAATTTATTTATTTATTTGATTTATTAAATATGTATTTGATCTTTATTGAAATGTGAATTAAAAATAGTATGACTATATATGTTAAAGAAATTATATTATTTTCAATTAATAATATTGGTGAAGAAAATAAGAAAATAAAAAATATTGATTTAAAAAATTCCATGAAAATTTCATTTGGATAAATAGATAACTCTTTAATTGAAAAATTTAAAATCAAAGAAGGTAATAATGATAAAACATATGCTAAAGGAATTGCATATAGCCCAAAAGTTTTTATGAAAATTATAAAAATTAATATTTTTATAAAAGCTTGAAGGAATCTGAATAAAGTAACTCTGTTTAGGTTAACATTTTTTGAAATCAAAAAGGTTCCAGAAAACAACATTGGAAGGAATAATAGCCAAATTGAAAAATACTTACCTACATCAGAATACATGTTTAAATATTCATTTTGCAACCATAATGTGTATAACAAATCACTAAAAAAATAAGTAATTATTGAAAGATAACAACATATCAAAGTAAAAATACTTAAACCTCTAATAAAGTATTCTTTTATGTTTTCCTCCAACGGACTGATTGAAGGAATAATACCATTCAATGAAGTAAATATTACTCTATTCATTAGAATTGGTAACTTTAAAATTATATCCATATATGCTAATAACGTTGGTGTCAAAAAAATAGTCCCTAAAAGCTTATCACTACCATTTAAAAACGCTGAAATCGTGTTTTGAATACTTAAATGTTTCTGATATATTTTTATTTCGTTAAGTTTTGTATTATGAATTACTTCTTTACTTTTTATAATACGCCTATTTAAAATAATAGATGTAATCAGCAATCCTATAAACTGACTTGTAATTATTGATATAACAATTCCAATAAAAGATTGATAATAAATTAAAAAGAAAAAAATTCCAGTAACCTTAATAAATTCTTGAATAAATGTAACACGCTGAGTTAATTTGAACTCTGCATTACCATTTATAAAATTAAAATTTATAATATTTAAAAATTGAAATGGAATTGAAAATATTACAACAAAAAAAATATATTCTTCAGAGGCTGTCAAACTTAAGAAGTTTATAAGGTAATTACTGAAAATAAAAAAGACTAAAACCCCTATAAGAGATAGTTTAACAACCCTTAAAAAAATAAATTTATACAATGAAAAAACTTTGTGAATTGAATTTTCCCAAAATTCTGCTGAATATTTAAGTGCCGTACTTTGATTTCCTAATAAGATTATAGAAATAATACCATTAGCATAAAAAACACTGATTGATACACTTTTTGCATATTCTTCAGGTCCAAGTGTTTTCAAAGCAAGTGGTATCCAAATTAATGCTGATATTGCTGAATAAATATTAGTGAATAATCCAAAATATGCACCATTAAAAATTTTTTTTATTATGGAGTTATTCATAATTAAACATTGTAACATTTAACGGTTCTCCTGCTGAAATATCTTTAATAAAGTAATTCCCTATAATTTTAGGGTAATACTTTGGATGCATTCCAAAACCGGGTCGAATACTTCTTATATTCTCTTTTGTTATTTTATCTCCTTTTTTAACATCTTTAACAACAAACAAAGATCTGGAAAACTGTCTGCTTTTCTTTTTCTTTTCATTCATTTCATAATCTGCCTTTCCCATCATTTTTTCTGTATTCCTTACAGCTAACACCATTTTAGTAAATTCTTTTTCATCTAAAGAAAAGTGAGCATCAGGACCACCTATTGATTTATCTAAAATAAAATGTTTTTCTATAACAGTCGCTCCTAGTGCAGTTGCAACAACTGGACATTCTATACCCAAAGTATGATCAGATAATCCAACTTTTACACCAAATTTTTCTTTAAGATCTGGTATAGTTAAAAGATTAGCATCTTCTGGTTCTGCTGGGTAGGCAGATGTGCATTTTAGTATTGTAATATCGTTATTACCAACACTTTTACAAGTCTCAATAGCTAGTTTAATATCATCAATATCGGCAATTCCCGTAGAAATTATCATCGGCTTTCTTTTACTTGCAACATATGTAATTAAAGGAATATCTGTAATTTCAAATGATGCAATTTTATATATTGGTGTATTTAATTCTTCTAATAAGTCAACTGCACTATTATCGAAAGGAGAAGAAAAACAAACAATACCAATGTCCTTTGCTAAATCAAATATTGGCTTATGCCACTCCCACGGTAAAAAAGCTTTTTTATATAAATCATGTAAAAATAATCCATCCCAATGTGTATCTTGATTAATTTTAAAATATTTCTTTTTTGAATCTATAGTAATTGTATCAGCTGTGTAGGTTTGAATTTTAATCGCATCAGCTCCAGTTCTTTTAGCTGCTCTTACAGTTTCTAAAGCAGTTTCAAGGTTTCCTCCATGATTAGCCGATAATTCAGCTATAATAAAACAATTATTTAAATTCATATTTTTTCTAATTTGTAGACAAGACTAATAATTCCATTGACTATCGTTTTTTTTAAAAGCTTGTATCCTGCTTTTTCGAAAGCTCTAATAGATGGTATATTTGATACTTTTATATTAGCATAAATCGGTAGTTTAAATCTACTAAAATAGTAATTACTACTTTTAATTAACATTAAAGATGATAAGCCTTTACCTCTAAAATTTTTATCTAATAAAACTCCTACTGTGCACTTATTATTTTCTATTTCAAATCTAACCAAGCCTATTTTATTTCCGTCATATTCGTTTATTAATAATAGTGAATTGGGATTTATTAATTTTTTTTTAAACCAAATTTCATGTTCCTCAAAATTAATTAGGTCTGATGAAAAGGATTGAGATCTAACTAAAGGATCGATTGACCAATTAAAAATTAAGTTTACATCATCTTTTTTTACTACTCTGACTTCTAATAATGCAGATGGATTAATACATTCATGAATAAATACATCAATTTTTTTCTCATCTACTAAAACTTCATTAATTAAATGTTTCTTCAACTTAAAATTATTTTTTTCTAAGACAGGATATAAATGTGGTCGAAGATTATAAGCATACGTATTTAAACTTTTAAAGTTTAAATACGTAAAAGCAATTTTCTTTAATAAAGAAAGATATGTTGACCAATGTGTTTCAAACTCATTAGTTTCAAGTGATGATTCCATAATAAATGAAACTTCAGCATTTCTATCGAACCAATTGATATGCACCAATCCTCCATAACCAATCAACCTCCCTTCTTTTAAATATGAAAACAGCAATTGACTTGGTGTTTCTGATAAAAATAATTCTAGCACAGTTTTCCTAAAGTAAGAATCTTGTGTTTCTCTTGTTAATTTAATCTCTTGACGTAAATGAAACATTTGATCGTTTCGCCAATTCATTATTTCTATTCTATCTTGAAATCGTATTGGAACTATCGAATAATTCCCTTTTTCTATAGTATTTTGCTCTAATACCTTATATTTTTGAGGAAAGATCATTTATTAATCAATCTATATTTCAATTCTGCCAACTTCCAGTCCAATTCCGTATCAATATCTTGACTTTCTAATTCTGAAATAATAATTATACCAGTATTATCTGTTATCAAGCATTTTTTGTTGAGTATAGCTTTTGTATTCATCCAATAAAATTGACCAGAATCATGAAATGATTTTGGTAAATCTTGAGTTCTAGTGTTTTTATGTTTTTTATCAAACATTTCAATTTTACCATTAAATAGCCCAATAGCTCTTTGAATAGGAAAACTGTATTGGATCACAGGAAAGACAGTGTCAAAATTATCTGTTTTTAATTTAGAATAAGCTTCATTTAGCTTATGCTTTGTTACGAAGGGTGCACAAGAATAAATACAACAAATATTTTCAAACTTATTACCCTGAGATTCATAACTTTTAATTACCTCCTCAATTACATCAAAAGTAGTGGCAAAATCATCTGAGTTATTCACAGATCTCATAAACGGAACTTTTGCTCCAAAATTTTTAGCAATTTCTGCAATCTCTAAATCATCAGTTGAAACCATTACTTCATCAAATAACCCAGAATCAAGTGCTGCATGAATAGAGTATGCAATAATTGGTTTACCTAGAAACTCCTTAATATTTTTTCTAGGAATTCTTTTACTTCCCCCCCTGGCTGGTATGATACAAATATTACCCATTAATAAAATGATTTACCTGTTCAATTACAAAATCTTGTTCTTTATTTGAAAGCGTTGGATACATTGGTAAACTGATACATCTAGAATAATATTTTTCAGCATGGATAAGACCAGCATTTGCATACCCTATATTTTTATAATACGGCATGTTATGAACTGGCACATAATGAATTTGCACCAATATTCCTTTAGAGTGAAGAAAATCATACAATTCTTTTCTGTGTTCAACCTCTATAATAAAAAGATGATGTGCATTATAAGACCCTTCTGGTAAGTCTTGAAATTTTATTTTTCCTTCAAAAGCTTTTTTATAGGCTGATGAAATTTCATTTCTTCGTTCTACACCTTTTTTATTTTTTGCTAATTGAGTAATTCCCATGGCAGATTGAAAATCCGTCAACCTGTAATTAAAACCTAGTTCAATCATTTCGTAATACCAACCACCATGATTTTCTTTCATATTATCTCTGGTAATTCCATGAGTTCTTAGTAACAACAACTTCTCATACAATTCTTTAGAATTGGTTGTAAGCATTCCACCCTCACCACAAGCAATATGCTTTACCGGGTGAAAAGAAAAAACTCCAATATCAGCATATCTACCATTTCCACAAAAGTTTTGATCTTTTTTACTGTCAATAAAATACCCACCAGGTGCATGACAGGCATCTTCTATTATCCAAAGATCATGAGCGTCTGCCAAAGCTCTGAAATCTTCCATATTAACTGGAAGTCCAGCAAAATCAACTGGTATAATTCCTTTGAAAAAACCTTTTGGCTTTGATTCAATCAATTCTTTTACAGAATTAATATCTAATAGATACGTATTTGGGTCAATATCTGCAAACCAAACCTCTGCTCCTGCATAACGAATGCAGTTTGCTGAAGCAGCAAATGTGATTGGAGTGGTAATTACTCTATCTCCTTTAGATAAATTTAAAGCAAGTACCGAAAGATGTAATCCTGAAGTTGCGTTATTAACAGCAACTGCATATTTGGCTCCTACATATTCTCCAAATTTAGACTCAAAACACTCAACCTTAGGACCTTGAGTAAGGTAATCGGATTGTAAAGTTGATACTACTGCGTCAATATCCTTCTGATCTATATTTTGTCTCCCGTAAGATATCTTTTTCATCAGGCTATAAAATTAGGGTCTACATGAATTTTTACTAATTCTCTTAAAGATTCTATGGTTTCCCATTCTGTATTATTTCCTGAGTTATAAGAAAACTCATTAGGTACATCTACTCCATTGAAAGCTTTTTTGTAATCATCCTTAGAATATAATGAATAAGGTGATTTTTGTGGAAGTATTGCATAGTATTTCCCTAAATCAACTGTGTTATATGAATCAGAAGCAGTTATCATCTCCTCATGTAATTTTTCTCCAGGACGAATTCCTACTATTTTTTGCTCTAACTCTGGAGCAATAGCAGTTGCTACGTCAGAAATCTTATATGATGGAATTTTTGGAACAAACACCTCTCCTCCCCAAGCTTTTTCAATCGCGTAGAACACCATTTCACAACCGTCTTGCAAAGAGATATTAAATCGAGTCATTAAATCATGTGTAATTGGAAGAAATTTTTCTCCCTTATTCTTCTTATTTAAGAAAAATGGCATAACAGACCCATTAGAGCCCATTACATTTCCATATCTAACAACAGAAAAACGTACATCCCTTTTTCCCTTTATATTGTTTGCAGCTATAAATAATTTATCAGAAGCTAATTTAGTAGCACCGTATAAATTAATTGGAGCTGCTGCTTTATCTGTTGACAAAGCTACCACTTCACTAACTCCAGAATCCAATGCAGCATCAATAACATTTTCTGCACCATTAATGTTTGTTTTCACGCATTCCATAGGGTTGTATTCTGCTAAATGAACATGTTTCATAGCAGCTGCATGAATTACAATATCAATCCCTTCGAAAGCTCTTTTTAACCTTTCTTTATCTCTTACATCTCCAATAAAATATCTCATTGCAGGATATTTGTCTTCAGGAAACTCTTGAGCCATTTGAAAATGCTTCTGTTCATCTCTTGAAAGAATTACAAGTTTTTTTACATCTGGATTTCTATCCAATATTAATCTTGTAAACATTTTTCCAAAGGAGCCAGTTCCTCCAGTTATCAAAACTGATTTTCCGTTTAAATTTAGCATTATATTAAATTATTAATTAGATTATTAATTGAACATGTTCCTTGCCTTTGAACACTTTGATATGTTCTCGAGCCAACATGAGGCGTAATTATTATATTTTTTACTCCAATTAGCTTTTCATCTTCATGAATAGGTTCCTCAGCTAAAACGTCTGTTAGATACCCTTTTATCTGATCTTTTTCTATTGCATCAATTAATGAATCTGTATCAATAAGTTTTCCTCTAGAAGTATTTATAATAATTGGATTTTTTTTCATTTTTGTAAAAAGGACTTCTTTATTTATTAATTTATCTGTTTTAGAAGTATGCGGAATATGTAAACTTATTATATCAGAGTTTTCATAAATATCATTTATGTTTTCAGTAAAAACAATATCATTAAATTGACATAAGAAATCTTCATCTTTGTATATGTCAAAACAATAGACACTCATTCCTAAGGCCAATGATTTTTTAGCAAGCTCTTTGCCTACAGATCCTAAACCAATAATGCCTATTGTACTTCCTTCTATCTCATTACCAGTTAATCTTTTCCAGCTTTTATTTTGAACAGAATTATACTGTAAATGAATGTTTTTTTGAAAAGAAAATAATAATGCCAGGACATGTTCAGCTACAGATACTTGATTTACACCAGGAACATTAGTTACTTTAACATCGAACTCTTTGGCCGCCTCTAGGTCAATTCTATCTAAACCTACCCCGTATTTTGAAAGCACTTTTAATTTCCCCTTTTTACCTGCTGTTATAACTTCTCTTGTATATTCATCATCACCACAGATAACACCATCATATTTGTGAATAATAGGCAACAAAACACATTCATCTACTGGACCTCTTAAGTAATCAATATCCCAATTTTGAAAATTTAATAAATCATGATGTTTTCCTGGAGTGTCTTGAAAGGAAGTAGTTGTTAATAAAATTTTCATTTATGTAATATTTAAAATTTTTTCTAATTGATAAAAATCACTAAATCTATCACCTTTATAGTCTTTAAAGATTTCTTTATTTTCTTCATTTTCTCTTAAGGCAAAATGAGTTTTTGAAAAATTAGCAGCATCCATATCAGTAGTTGCGTCTCCTAAAAAAATGATCTCATCTCGCTTTAAGTTGTGTTTTTTAATCAAATTTTCTGTCCAATACCGCTTGTTTTTTGGAGAGCCATGCAATCCAATAAAAAAACTGGTCAATTTTCTTTTTTCAACAATCAACTCAATCTCTGTAGTTGGTGTGCCTGTAATAACCCAAAATTGAAACTTTGTATGGTATTTTTCTATAAAATAATTTGCGCCTAAAACTTCGTCAGAATTAATTACTTTGTCTAAAACTATATTTGAAAATTGAATGGCCAATTTATCAACTTTCTCTTGATTAATTACTTCGTTTAAAAATTCTTTATGAAAATATTTAAACTTTTCATACCTAGAAACTCCCCCGTGTAATTTATGATATTCAACTACTTTAGCAGCAATATCTTTACCATATGGAAGATACATTTCTTCAAAAGCATCAGTTTTTGTACTTACAGATTCTGCTATGACTCCATCAAAATCAAAAAATATATTCTTAATATTCATATTAGTTTATTCCTAAAATACAGGTTGTATCAACATTTGAATTAATAATACGTGCAATAGGATAATGATTTCCTATGCCCATTTCTATCTCTTTTAATATTTCATTTTTAGCTGCTCCTTTTGCTAATATTATAATTTTCGAAGCATTTAAAATCACTGGGTAGGTTAACGTAATTCTCTCTGTACTAAGTTGAGGGACGCTATTTTTAATTACCAATTTTTTACTTTCATTTAATCCTTTTGTTCCTGGAAATAGTGAAGCTGTATGTCCGTCATCACCAATACCTAAAAGAATTAAATCAAAAATAGGTAAGTTATTTTCTCCTAAAGGAATTTTTGAACGTATTAATTTTTCATAATTAATGGCACACTCCTCAATGGAATCGTTGTCATTTATCATAGAATGACTAGAAGAATCTAAATCTCTTAAAAACACTTTTTCAATATTACCAAAGTTACTTGAAGAACTTGAGATAGAAACATTCCTTTCATCTACCATAAAAAAATTAAAATATTTCCAATTAAGTTTATATTCTTTAAGAAAACCTAAAATAGGCAACGGAGTTGATCCGCCTGATAAAGCAATTGATATATTTTTTTTATTTTTAGAAAGTGTTTTTAAAGTGTTGCACAAAAATTCTGCTGAAAAGGAATCAAATTCTTTTTCTTTTAAAATTTTTTGATTAAAATTATTTTTCATTTTTATGAACAGATCTTACACATTCTAATAAACCTTGTCCCATATCAATGTGAGGATTTGCTGAAAGCTTCCGACTTACTGATGGTTCAAAAGAATAGGGTGTGAAATTATAATGGTTATGGTAACCATCGTTCTTATATTTTATCTCTACCTGGTCATTTAATATTTCTTTGACCATATTAAATAAATCAGAGCGTTTCATGCGTTCATTTCCAGTAAGAATAACGTGGAGGTTTTTAAAATCCTCTGATTCTATGACATCTACAGAGAGTTTGGAAGCATCTGCTGCATGAATATACTCTCTTAATTCATTTCCATCACCATTGTGATTAATTTCACCTTCTAAAACTGCAGATTTAACTAAATTATAGATGTAGTTATTGTTATATGATTTTTCAGAATAAACTGAACCATACCTTAATATTGTAAAAGGCAAACTATATTTCTTCAAGTACTCTTCAACAATTTTCTCAGAGGCTAATTTACTTATTCCGTAAAAAGAACCTTTATTACTCATTGCATAAGCACTACTTGCATAGACAAATCTGGAAATACTGTTTTTTACACATTGCTCAAGAATATGCATATTTCCTATTACGTTTAACTGAATGGTTTCTAATGGATACTTTATAGCTGTATCTAAATTTGCAAAACCAGCTAAATTGTATACAACGTCAAATTGTTTATTTTTAAAAACACTTTCAACGTTTTCTTTATCAGTAATATTACATTTAATATATGTGATTTTACTCTCTAATTTTTCGTTTTCATCGATATCTGCGACAGTTACCTCGTAACCTCTATTCAATAATTCATGAACTAAATAATAGCCTAAAAAGCCAAATCCTCCAAAAACTAAAATCTTTTTCATTATAGTTTACTTTTAAGTAATTTCATTTCTTCTCTAGCTTTATCTCCTAGAAAGAAAAAGTCTAGGCTAAATGCAAGAAAGGAATATCCTTTATTAATTTTCTCTAGTGTTTTCTGATAACCTGAATCAATGACATGAAAACCTAAAGGTTTATCAAGCTTTTTAGCTACTTCATCAATTTTTAATAATGCAGCTTGTACATCTGGTCTATCATATTCTCCAGGATATCCCATAGATGCAGATAAATCATAAGGCCCTACAATAATTCCATCTATTCCAGGAACTGAAAAGATATCTTCTAAATTATTGACAGCATCTATATGTTCAATTTGAGCAATTACAACGACTTCATCCTTAACCCATTCTTGATATGTATCAAAAGCAGTTCCATATTTTTGAGCTCTATTTAAACCTACTCCCCGTTTTCCTATTGGAGGATATTTAATATAGTCTACAGCTTGCTTAGCTTCTTCCTTATTACGTATCATCGGAACAATAACTCCATCAGCTCCTGCGTCTAAAACTCTTTTAATAGCAACTTCTTCATTTTTGCTGACCCTAACTAAAGCCTGCATTCCATTGCCTTGAATATGACCTATTAAATTCATAATAGTTTCTATACTAATAGGAGAATGTTCCATATCTATTGTCAACCATTCAAAACCTGCAGTACTTAATATTTCAATTACTGCTTGATGTGGTATTGTTAACCAAGAACCTATTGAAAGCTCTTTGTTTTTTAATTTTGATTTAAGAATGCTCTTATTGTGAGAAAAGTGTTTCATCTATTTTGATTACAATTTTTTTTAATTTATCTACTTCATTATTGTGCGCATATAAAGGGCCATGAATATCATTTGGGAAGAAAACTGCCATGTAACTTGGTTCAAGAATTAATTCTGAAATTGGGGAATTTAATTCTTGATAAAATTGACAATCTATTTTGGAATTATATTTTTCTGATACACTTACATCCTCTTCTTTGTAAATTTTTATTAGTTCTTTTCCAGAGAGTAAAATTTGAACATCAACTTCTTTTCTATGGGATTCTATTATTTTTGGAGATAATTGAGTTTCGTAACTCATAACCTTAAAATAATATGATTCATGTGTTTTATAGGTACCGTTAGGTGTATTAATGTCAAAGTCTTTCAGTTTCTGAAAAATCTCTCCAAATATAGGTGCTTTAAAATACCTACTGCTATTTTCTACTTTGTCTAAAATCATTTTAATAATTTATGCAGTGTCTCTGCAATTATAAAATCTGAAGGTTCATCGATATCAATCGCTTCAATTTTATCAATTTCGAACATTAAAGGGTTTAACCCTATCCTTTTGTTATCTGCGTTTTTAAAAGAATCTTTAGTAAAGATATAAAAACCTGAGTTCTCTTCAAATAGGGGCTCTAAATCTTGAGTTCTGATAAGTTCTTTAGGATTATGATTAAAGGGAACACCTTTTTTGTCATAAAATCTAGTCTGAATTTTAGTAACACTGAAGATAGAATCAAAATTTTTAGATTTGCTTAGCATTCTTTCAATAGCAGAATCAAGACTTTTAATGACTAGTAATGGTGATGTACTATGTGTTTGAATATAAATATCTGAATCACTATTATTGAGATCATGTTCTATTATTTTATTCATGGATATAAAATCTCCTTGAATATTTTCTGGTCTTTTATGAATAAAGATAAAATCTTTATATGTTTTAATAGCTGATTCAGCTATTAAATCACTGTCCGTATTAATTATAACTTTATTGATATACTTTGATTTAATCAACTCATCAATGACAGCATGAAATAATGGTTTTCCATTAAACAATTTTAAGTTTTTATTAGGTACTCTTTCAGAGTTACCTTTCATTGGAAGTAATAATGTTATATTCATAAAATTTATTAAATCTTTCCTATTCTGTAATATTCCAAACCTTTATTTTCTAGATCGTAAGTAGTATACTGATTTCGTCCATCAAAAATTACAGGCGTTTTTAATTGTGTTTTAATTTCCTCAAAATCAGGCGAACGAAACTCTTTCCATTCGGTAAGTAAAACTAGTGCATCCGAGTCTTTTAAAACCTCATACTTTGAAGCTACATACGTTATGTTTTGAACTCCTTTTAGATAATGCTCTTTTGCTTCTTCAATTGCCTTTGGGTCGTAGGCTTTTATTTGAGCTCCTCTGCTTACGAGCTCCTTAATTACATATATAGATGGTGATTCTCGCATATCATCGGTTCCTGGTTTAAAAGCCAAGCCCCAAATACCAAAAGTAAAGTCAGTTAAGTCTTCACCAAAACGATTAACTATTTTGTGAGCGATTACTAGTTTTTGCGCATCATTCACCTCTTCTACTGCAGTTATTAATTGCGCATTGTAGCCATTTTCTTTGGCTATTTTTGTAAGTGCTTTTACATCTTTTGGAAAACAAGACCCTCCATAGCCCGCACCAGGATATATGAAACTATATCCAATTCGCTGATCTGAACCGATTCCGATTCGAACTTGACTGGCATCTGCCCCTACCTTTTCACAAATATTGGCAATTTCATTCATAAAGGATATTTTGGTCGCTAGCATCGCATTGGCAGCATACTTGGTCATTTCAGCTGAGCGAATATCCATAGAGATTAAGCGGTCTTGGTCTCTAAAAAAAGGATTGTATAATTGGTTCATTTTTTTAGTAGCAATTTCAGAATCTGTTCCAATAACCACCCTGTCTGGTTTCATAAAATCTGCAATAGCTGCTCCCTCTTTTAAAAATTCAGGATTCGAAACCACATCAAACTGTAAATCAGAATTTCTTAGATCTAGTTCTTTTTGAATGGTTGCCTTTACTTTATCTGCAGTTCCAATAGGCACGGTAGATTTGTCTACCACAATCAATCTTTTTTTCATGGACTGGCCAATCGATTTTGCAACAGCCAATACATATTGTAAATCTGCAGAGCCGTCATCTCCCATAGGAGTTCCAACGGCAATAAAAGCGATTTCAGAATTCTGTAATGCTTCGTGTAACTCTGTTGTAAAAAACAAATTTTTATTTTTTACATTTTTTAAAACCATAATCTCTAAACCAGGTTCAAAAATAGGAATGATCCCTTGGTTTAGTTTTTCGATTTTTATAGGATCTATATCAACGCAAGTGACCTTATTTCCCATTTCTGCAAAACATGTCCCTGATACTAACCCAACATATCCTGATCCAATAATTGTAATATTCATAATTTATTTATTTTCTTCAACTTCTTTTACTTGCTTTCTAAGTCCACTCGAAGAGAACCTGTGATCTCTAGCGTTGTAATAGATCTCTATTCCTTTTTCTTCACAATAATCTCTACCCGTATAGCTTTTTTATTTATACTCATCTCCTATGATTCTAACATCCAATTTAAAAGAACGCATGATATCTTCTAAATCTTGTTCTGTCACATAAGGTACAATTTCATCTACATGCTTGGATCCTTTGAGTTGAATATAACGCTCTATTATAGATTGTGAAGGTCCGTTTTTCTCAGGGCGATCAATCGAGGGGTCTAACTGCAAGCCTACGATTAAATAGTCACACTGTCGTTTGGCTTCTTCCAGCATCTTTACATGCCCAGCATGAAAAAGATCAAAGGTTGAAAAGGTGATTCCTACTTTCATAACTTATTTTTTTTTTCGACTACCACCGGTAGTCCGTTTATTTATTTTTAATTTTTTACAGCTCTTTTAAAGCTATAAACATTGCTTTATGATACGGCTTCGCCATCACTACTCACAGTAATGGAATTTCATAACCAAAAAAAAACAACTGATTAATTCAGTTGAAATGATACAATAGCGCCCATTTTTTTTAATTGAGCAATACAATTCTTTCCTTTTTTTGATAGCAGTATTGCCTCCTCTTCTAATAATGGTACTTGAAGCGTATCGCCAATGGCTACTTCTTGTTGTTTTTGACAATAACTATGCTCTAAATAATACTGCATAGCCAATACTTCTTCATTAGATACTATTGCACG